>WNFJ01236557.1_pt2 | contig 35139 bp, 36 predicted proteins | sample 5400461 | NCBI WGS metagenome assembly WNFJ01 (sample SAMN13153349, study PRJNA577476) | soil metagenome | isolation source: 115 cm saprolite on Douglas fir-dominated hillslope | place: USA:California | collected 2013-09-17
GTGTAGCCGCCCTCGGCCTGGAAGTTCGGGTACTCGCTGAAGCGCTTGTGGTACTTCTCGACGAAGCTCTTGTTGAGCGGCCACTTCTCACCGGCCGGGAACGTGAAGTGGTAGTTCGAGTGCACGCCGGCGATGACGCCTTCCGGGTGGTCCTTGCCGATCGCGTGCGGCGCCACGCCGAAGGCGATCATCGACGCGAACTTCGCCTTCTTGAACATGCCGTGCACGAGGGCCTGCTTGTACATGGCGACGTAGTCGCCGCCCCACACCGAGGAGACGATCAGGTCGGGCTTCGACGCGTTCGCCTTGGTGATGTGCGAGCTGAAGTCGGTCGTCCCGAGCTTCGGCCAGCCCTCCGAGACGACCTCCGTGTGCGGCATGAGCTTCTTCATGACGATGTTGAAGTGGTCGAAGGCGTTCCGGCCGTAGGAGTAGTCCGGGTGGATGTGGGCGATCTTCTTCACCTTGGGCCACGTCTGCACGACGCCGAGCGCGCACGTCACGCCGTCGGCCGACTGCATGTTCGTGATCCGGAAGATGTAGTGCGGGTTCGGCACCGCCTTGTCGAAGAGGAAGTCGGTGCAGCCGTCGACGAAGATCGTGAGGAGCTTCAGCTCCTCGGCGACGGGGCCGAGCGCCGGCGTGTTGCCGCTCGACGTGATGCCGCAGAAGAAGTCGATGTTCTCCGACAGCTTCAGCCGGCGGAGCTCCTTGACGTTCGCGTCGGTCCCTGCGGCCTCGTCCGCCTTGAGGATCTCGATCTTCCGCTTCCCGAGGAGCCCGCCCGCGGCGTTGATTTCCTCGGCCGCGAGGAGCTGGCCCTTGTACATGGGCTCGCCGAGCACCGCCGCCGGACCGGTGAAGAACGTCATGTGCCCGATCCGGAACGGCTTGTCGGGGATGGTCCCCTTCGGCTTCTCCTGGGCCTGCGCCACGCCGACGATCGGCAGGGCCGCTCCCGCCGTGGCGCCGAGCGCAGCGCCGACGCTGACGCCCAGGCCGCTCAAAAAGTTCCGCCGACTCACATCTGCCGCCATTTGTGGTCCCTCCGTTCGGTTCACGTCCGTGGGTAGGAAGGCTTCCGGTCGCCTCATCGGCTCCGTACGCTTAACACCTGGTCTGACCAATGTCAAGGCGCGCCCAGGATCTGACCCTTATAATCGGCTCGCGGGGGCTCTCGTTCCCGCCGGGCTCATGATGACGCGGTTCGTCAACGCCATCGCCTCAGCATTCGTCGGCATCGCCGTCGCGCTGCGCCGGCGCCCCGGGGCGTTCCTCATGATCGCCGCCGGCGTCTTCGCCCTGAACGTCCTCCTGCCGCCGCTGCTGCTCGCCGTCGTGCGCACGCCGTGGACCTACTTCACGTTCAACCCCTGGCTCAAGCGGCTCCCCGAGTTCCTCGTCTCGGACGCCCCGCTCGAGAAGAAGCTCGACTTCCTCTCGCGCGTCGCGGTCTTCTGGTTCACGGCCGACGGGCCCTACGGCGTCCCCGAGTGGGGCTTCGCCGTGGACTCGCTGGACCTCGTGCGGTTCCTCGCGCTCGCCCTGCTGTTCGGGGCCTACGGAGCCCTGTGGCTCACGGCGCGCGAGCGTGGCCAGGTCGCGGGCTGGCGGGCGACCGCGGGAGGACGCGGGGGCACACTGGGCGCGCTCGTGGGTGTGCTCGGCCTCTCGACCGGACCGTGCAGCGTCGTCGGCTGCGGCGCGCCCGTGCTGCCGGTGGTGGGCCTCGTCTTCACGGGCCTGTCGAGCGGCACCCTCGCGGTGCTCTCGCAGTCCTCACGGATCGCCGCGACCACGGTGCTCGTGCTGCTCTCCGCGGCCGTCCTCTATCTCGGCTGGCAGACCGCGCCCAAGTCACAGCGCTAGCGGCGCTTCCGAGTAACAACTGTTCGAGCGCGCGCTTCGCCCGCACATCCCTCGTGGGGGAGGTTTCGGAGGGGGCCGTCGAGGCCCTCTCCGACTAGGTGGAGGGTGTCGGCCGGGGGGGCGGCGCCGGTCTCATCATGCGAAGGGGGCTACGCCCCCCTCGCACTCCCCCGGCCGACGTCGATTGAGCCTAGGACTTGCTGAGCGCGGTGATGATCGCGCGGCAGAAGGCCGGCAGGTCGTCGGGCCTGCGCGAGGTGATCAGGTTGCCGTCCACGACGACCTCCTGGTCCACCCAGTCCGCCCCGGCCGCGACGAGGTCGTCCTTGATCGAGAAGAACGACGTCGCCTTCCTGCCCTTCAAGATGCCCGCGGAGACGAGCATCCAGCCGGCATGGCAGATCGCCGCGACCAGCTTCCCCTGCTGCGCCGCCTCGCGGACGAGGGCGACCATCGCGGGGTGGCGCCGCATCAGGTCCGGGGCGTAACCGCCCGGGACGATCACCGCATCGAACTCGACGGCCTTCACCTGTTCGGCCTGGACGTCCGCGTTCACCGGGTAGCCGTGCTTCGAGGTGAAGGTCTTGGCGCCGCCCGCGCCGACGACCTTGACGTCGGCGCCCTCCTCCTTGAGCCGGTAGTACGGCACCCACAGCTCCATCTCCTGGTACATGTTCTCGGCGAGGATCGCGATCCGCTTGCCTGCGAGCTTCATGAAGCCTCCTGTGTCAGGACTTCTTCGACGTTTGAGTGAAGAACGTGCCCAGGAGCGGGCGCAGGTCGCGGCTGCCGCACTTCGGGCACGCCGCGCCCTTCTCGCGCTGGCTGATGGTCAGGGTCACCGAGACCTCGCGCTTGCACTTGTCGCAATAGAACTCATAGAGAGGCATGGGCCACTCCTCCTCCCGACGCGAAACGGGACTCAGGCCAGGTTGACGACGACCGATTTCACCTCAGTGTACTCCTCGATGCCCTCGTGGCCTCCCTCCCGCCCGAGGCCGGACTCCTTGAACCCGCCGAATGGGATCTCGTGCGTGTAGCCCGCCGCGTCGTTGGCCCCGACGAGCCCGTACTCGAGCTGCTCGGCCACCCGGATGAGCCGCGTCATGTCGCGCGTGTAGAAATAGGCGGCCAGCCCGAACTTGGTGGCGTTGGCGCGCCGGATCACTTCCTCTTCCGTGTCGAACGTGAGGATCGGCGCCGCCGGCCCGAAGATCTCCTCCTGGGCGATCGGCATGTCGTCGGTCACGTCGAGGAGCACGGCGGGCGCGTAGAAGAACCCCCGCGCGTACGGCTCACCGTCGAGATAGTGCCCGCCCGTGACCAGCCGGGCGCCCCGCCGCACCGCGTCCTCGACCAGCGAATGGACCTTGGCGCGCGTTTCCTCGTTGATGAGCGGACCGAGCTGCGCCCCGGGCTCGAAGCCGGGCGCGACCCGGAGCCGCTTGACGGCGTCGACGAACGCCGGGATGAAGCGATCGGCGATCCCGCGCTGGACGTAGATCCGGTTGGCGCAGATGCACGACTGGCCGGCGACGCGCAGGAATTTCATCGCCACGGCGCCGTCGAGCGCGGCGTCGAAATCGCAGTCGTCGAACACGATGAAGGGGGCGTTGCCCCCGAGCTCGAACGACAGCCGCTTGATCTGGCGCGCCGCCGTCGCCATGATCCCCTTTCCGACGTCCGTGGAGCCCGTGAAGCCGATCTTGCGGATCAGCGGGTGCGTGAGCAGCTCCGCGCCGACCAGGCCCGAGCGGTTGGTCGTGAGCACGTTGAGCACGCCGGGTGGCAGCCCGGCGTCCTGGGTGATCCGCGCGATGGCGAGCGCGGTGAGCGGCGTGGCGGACGCCGGCTTGAGGACGACGGTGCAGCCCGCGGCGAGGGCCGGCGCGATCTTCCGCGTCACCATGGTCGCCGGGAAGTTCCAGGGCGTGACCGCCGCGACGGGTCCGATCGGCTGGTGGAGCACCCAGTACCGCTTCCCCGGCGTGGGCGAGGCGATCCACTCCCCCGCCATCCGGCGCGCCTCCTCGGCGAACCAGCCGAAGTATCCGAGCGAGAACTGGACCTCCTTCTTCGCCTCCTCGAACGGCTTGCCGTTCTCGAGCGTCACGAGGCGGGCCAACTCGTCCCGCCGCTCCTCCATGAGCTCCTGGATCCGGAGGAGGAACCTGCCGCGGTCCTTGGGGGCCAGCAGGGACCACTCGCGAAACGCCGCGTGCGCGGCCGTGACCGCGCGCTGGACCTCGGGCACGGCACCGTTCGTGACCCGCGCGACGACCGTGCGGTCGGCGGGGTTCACGACGTCGAACGTGGCTCCGCCCTCGGCGACCACCCACTCGCCGTTGAGATACATGCGCTCGACGTCTGCCATCGTGGTCCTCCCGTCCAGCCGGGTGTCCGCTCGACTGTCCCCGCGAGCCGAGAGCCTACGCGGTCCGCCCGGCGCGCGCTAGACGCGGTGCGCCGTGCGTGCCGGAGGCGCGCGGCGCTGGCAGGCTCAGGGCGCCGGGAGCGTCACCGAGAGCCGGCGGTCGCCGCGGCGGACGGTGAGCCGCAGCGGCCGGTCGAGTACCGCGTCGGCGAACGCCTCGCGCGCCGCCTCGCGGCTCAGCACCGCCCGCTCGTTCACCTGCAGAATGACGTCGCCCGCCTCGAGGCCGGCCTTCTCGGCGCTGCCGCGGCGCAGCACGGTGGTGATCACCGGCGGAGTCACCGCGCCCGCGCGGGCCTCGCCCAGCACGTCCGGCTCGCTCACGACGAAGCCGAACTCGGCCGCGACGCGCTCGCCGAGGACCGCCCGGGGCATCGGCGCGAGGCTCACCGCCACGCGCCGCCGGCCGTCGGCGCGCAGCACCGTGAGCCGCGACTCGGCGCTGAGGGGCGCGGCGGCGATCAACCGCTGGAGCAGCCGGGTCTCGGTCACGGGCCGGTCACCGAACGCGACCACGATGTCGCCCGCGCGGAGGCCGGCCTTGGCCGCGGGCGCGCCCTCGATGACCTCGACGATCACCACGCCGAAGCCCTCGCGGATCCCGTGCTTCTTCGAGATCTCCTCCATCTCCTGCTCGGCGAGGTCGCGGATGCGCACGCCGAGCCACGGCCACTGCCGCTCGCCGGCCGCCGCCGCGCCGACGCCGACGAGGAGCAGCGCGAGGAGGAGCGCGCGGGCGGCGCTCAGCCGCGGCCTCCGAGGAGCTCGCGCACCAGATCGTCGAGCGCGGCGGCGAGACGCTCGAGGCGCTGCGCGACGTCGAGGGTCTCGAGCAGCTCCTGGCGGAGCGTCGGGTCCGGGAGCACCGCGGCGGCGATCCGGTCGGCGATCACGCCGGGCGGTTGGCCCTCGGCGAGGGCCGTGTCGAGCAGGGTGGTAGGACGGTCGAGCGCCTTCAGCAGGCGCCCGCACGCGGCGCGGATCCGCGCGAGCGGCGCCTCGACGTCCGTCCGGGGCGGCACGTCGTCGAGACGCTGCGCCGCGACGATCCGGTACAGCGTGTCGCTCGGCCGCTCGCTCTCGAGGCGGACGCGGCACTCGCCCTTCAGGAGGATGTTGTAGCGGCCCGTCGCGAGCCGTTCCCAGCTCACGATCTCGCCGGCCCCCGCGACGGCGTAGACGGCCGGCTTGCCGGCGTACGTGGCCTCGTAGCCCGGACGGAGCTTGACGACGGCCAGACGCCGGTCGCGGGCGAGGACGTCCATCACCATCGTGCGGTAGCGCGCCTCGAAGACGTGGAGGGGCAGGAGCGTGTGCGGGAAGAACGTGACGTCGGGCAGGGGAAAGATCGGCAGGATCAACGGAGCCCCGGCGCCGCCGCCGACATCAGCCGATGGTCGGGAGCGACCTGAGCGGCGCGAGCTCGTCGAGCCGCTTCCGCACCGCCGCGGCGAGCTCGCGGAACGCGCCCGCCTGCGGCGAGTCGGGGCGGCGGAGCGTGATCGGGGAGCCCTCGTCGCCCCCGACGCGCGTCTCCTGGTCGAGCGGGATCTGCGCGAGCAGCGGCACGCCGTACTCGTCGGCGATGCGCCGGCCGCCGCCCTCGCCGAAAATCGCGTAGCGCGTGCCGGTGTCGGGCGCCTGGAAGTAGCTCATGTTCTCGACGACGCCGAGGATCGGCACGTTGAGCTTCTGGAACATCCCGATCGCCTTGCGCACGTCGAGCAGCGCGACCTCCTGCGGCGTCGTCACCATCACGACACCCGAGAGCGGGATCACCTGCGAGAGCGAGAGCTGCGCGTCGCCCGTGCCCGGCGGCATGTCGAACACGAGGTAGTCGAGCGCGCCCCACATGACGTCCCGGAGCATCTGCTGGATGAACGAGTGGATCATCGGCCCGCGCCAGACGAGCGGCTCCCGCTCGTTCACGAGGAGGCCGATGGACATCATCTTGAGGCCGTGCGCCTCGACCGGGATGATCCGGTTCTCGAACATGCCGGGCCGCCCGCGCGAGCCGAGCATGAGCGGGATGTCCGGGCCGTAGACGTCGGCGTCGATGATGCCGACGACGCCGCCCGTCTGGCGGAGCGCGACGGCGAGGTTCACCGCGACGGTGGACTTCCCCACACCGCCCTTGCCCGACGAGACCGCGAGCGTGTGCCGGACCTCGGGGATGAGGTCGGCGTGCGGCGCGGCCTGCGCGGGCGCGTGGGCGTGGGGCGCGGCGGCCGGCCGCGTCGGCGTCCCGCCCATCTTCACCTGGACCTTCGCCACGCCCGGAAGCCGGCCGACGATCCGCGTGGCCATGCTGTGCAGCGTGACCTTCGACTGCGGCGACTGGGTCGTAAAGGCCAGCGTGAAGCTCACCTCGGAGTCCGTGATCCGGAGGTCCTGGACGAGGCCGAGCGCGACGATGTTCTGCTGCTGCTCGGGGTCGCGGATGCCGCGGAGGGCGTCGAGCACGGCGGCTTCGTTGACCATACGGGCAAGACTATAGCACCGGCGCGCCGGGCACGCATATCTATGCGCAAAACCTTGCAATTCGGGCGCTGACCTGCTACATAAATACGGTGATTTCCCCCGACGAGTTCCGTCGCGTGCTGGGTCATTTCGCGACCGGCGTCACCACGGTCACGACCCTCGACGGCGACGGACGTCCCACCGGGCTCACGGCCAGCGCGTTCAGCTCGGTCTCGCTCGATCCGCCGCTGATCCTGGTCTGCGTGGACCACAAATCGCAGAGCTACCCCGCGCTCCTCGAGCGCGGCCGCTTCGCGGTCAACGTCCTCCACCTCGAGCAGGAGACGGTCTCGAAGCGCTTCGCCTCGACGCGGCTCGACAAGTTCGACGGCGTGCCGCACCGGCTGGGCGACCTCGGCGTGCCGTTGATCGAGGGCGCCCTGGCGCAGCTCGAGTGCGTGACGGTGAGCAAGCACGTCGAGGGCGACCACACGATCTTCGTCGGGCGCGTCGAGCGCGCCCACTACGGCTCCGGCGAGCCGCTGATCTACTACCGCGGTCGCTACGACCGCCTGGCAGGAGCGAACCCGTGACCCCGATCCCGCTCTCGCGGCCCCCGATCGACGACGAGATCAAGCAGGCGGTGCTGGCCGCCATCGACTCCCGCCAGTACATCCTCGGCCCCCAGTGCAAGGCGCTCGAGACGGAGCTCGCCACGCACGCGGGGACCCGTCACGCCGTGCTCACGAGCTCGGCGACGGCCGCGCTCTGGATGACCGTCCGCGCCCTCGGCACGGCGCCGGGCGACGAGATCCTCGTCCCCTCGCACACCGCGTTCCCGACGGTCGAGGCGCTCTGCTTCGCCGGGGCGACGCCGGTGTTCGTGGACGCCGACGACTGGTACACGTTCGATTGCAAGGACGCCGTGTCGAAGGTGACGCCGCGGACGGTCGGCATCGTGCCCGTCCACCTCTACGGCCAGCCGGTGGACCTGCCGGCGGTGCAGGACCTCGCCGCGCGCTACGGCCTCTGGGTGCTCGAGGACTGCGCTCAGGCGCAGGGCGCCTCGTGGGACGGTCGGCGGGTCGGCTCCTTCGGGCGCGCCGCCGCGCTCTCCTTCTACCCGTCGAAGAACCTCCCCGCGATGGGCGACGGCGGCGCGGTGCTGACGAGCGACGACGAGCTCGCGGCGCGCTGCCGCCGGGTGCGCGACCACGGGCGGCTCAACAAGGACGTGCACGCCGAGGTCGGCTTCAACCTGCGCTTCAACGAGCTTCAGGCCGCGGCGCTGCGTGTCCTGCTGCGCCGGCTCGACGCGATGAACGACCGGCGGCGCGCCCTCGCCGCCCGGTATGCCGAGGGGCTGACCGGCCTCCCGCTCGCGCTGCCCGCCGAGCGCGAGCACGCGCGCCACGTCTACCACCTCTACGTGGTGCGCACCGCGCGCCGCGCGGAGCTGGCGGCGTTCCTCAAGGAGCGATCGATCGCGACGGGCATCCACTATCCGGTGCCGAGCCATCGCCAGCCGGCCGTCGAGCGATTCCGCGCGCCGGCCCTCCCGCGCACGGAGCGGCTCGTCGAGGAGATCCTGACGCTGCCGATGTCGGCGAACCACACCGAGGCGGAGATCGACGCCGTCGTCGCCGCGGTGAGGGACTTCTTCACGCGTTGAACACGCCGCACGGCGAGCACGACCCGGGCGAACGCGCCCCCGGTGTGACACCGTGACGGCCGCGCCGCTCCGCATCTTGCAGATCTACCCGAAGGACGACTACTTCACCGGCGCCGCGATCCAGCTCCGCGAGTTCACGCAGGGGCTCAAGGGCCGCGGTCACGAGGTCGTCGTCGCGACGCGCCCGAGTGCCATGTGGGCGGCCAAGCTGGGCGCGGCGGGCATCCCGCACTACGCGCTGCCGATGCGGTCGGAGGTGGACCTCGGGTCCGTCAGGCGCTTGGTGCGAATCCTCCGGAGGCACCGGATCCAGGTGGTCCACGCCCAGAAGGGCAAGGCGCGGACGCTCGCGATGATCGCCGGCCTCGTCACGAAGATCCCGGTGCTGGTCCTGAACCGCGGCGTGAGCTTCCCGCTCGACCCGTTCAATCGCCTCGGCTACACGACGCGCCGGGTGACCGCGATCGTCTCGGTCTGCGAGTCGATCAAGCGCGGCCTCGTGGCCCAGGGCGTGCCGGCGGAGAAGATCCACGTCATCTACTCGGGCACCGACACCGACCGCTTCAACCCGCAGGTGGACGGGGCCGCGATCCGGCGCGAGCTCGGCCTGGGCCCGGACGACTTCCTCTTCACCCAGATCGGCGTGCGGAGCTGGAAGGGGAACGACGACACGATCGACGCGCTCGCGCTCGCGGTGCCGCGCGCGCCCCGCGCCCGGCTCCTCGTGGTGGGCGCGCGGGGCCCGCAGGTCCTCCTGGACCGGGCGCGGGCCCGGGGCGTCGCGGACCGCGTGCGCGTGCTCGGCTACCGGGAGGACGTCCCCGAGATCCTCGCGGGGAGCGACTGCTGCGTGGACGCGTCCTACGCGGGCCTCGGCATCACCGGCACCCTGCGCGAGGCGCTGGCCGTCGAGACCGCCGTGATCGCGAGCGACCTCGAGGGCAACCCCGAGCTGGTCATCCACGGCGAGACGGGGCTGCTCTTCCCGCCGCGCGACGTGAAGGCCCTGGCGGAGGCCATGGCGCGGATGGTCGCCGACCGCGCGTTCGGCGAGGCGACGGCCCGCGCGGGGCGGAAGCTCGTCGAGGCGAAGTTCTCGACGCGCGCCAAGCTCGACGCGACGGAGTCGCTCTACCGGCGCCTCCTGGGAGACCGGCGGCGATGATCCGCGTGGCCGCGCCCTACCGGCGCCTCGTCCCCTATCTCCGGCCGCACGTCCCCGTGCTCGTCGTCGGTTCGCTGCTCGCGCTCATCGTGTCGGCGATGGAGGGCCTCACCGCGTGGCTCGTCAAGCCGGTGATGGACGACATCTTCATCCGGCGCGACGTGGTCATGCTCAGGCTGATCCCGCTGGTGCTCCTCGCCGTCTACGTCGTCAAGGGCGTCGCGCGCTACCTCCAGTCGTACCTCATGGCGGCCGCCGGCGAGCGCGTCGTCGCGCGCCTCCGCCGCGACCTCTACACCCACATCCAGACGCAGCCGCTCTCGTTCTTCTCCGACTTGCACTCGGCCGACCTCATGTCGCGGATCCTCAACGACGTGGGGCGCCTCGCCCGGCTCTCCTCGGGTGTGCTGGTGATGGCGGTGCGGCAGATCGGGACGATCGTGGCACTCTTGGGCGTGATGCTCACCCGCGAGTGGGCGCTCACGCTGACCGCGCTCGTCGCCGTCCCGTTCATCGCCCTGATCGTCCGGGGCATCGGCGGCCGGCTCTACAGGATCAACAAGCGCACCCAGGAGCGCATCGCCCAGCTCGCGGTGCTCCTCCACGAGTCCTTCAGCGGGACCAAGATCGTGAAGGCGTTCGGGCGCGAGCGCCACGAGCAGGCGCGCTTCGACGCGCTCAACGACCGCCTCGTCGCCCTCTCGCTCAAGAACGTGCGCGCCGACGAGATCACGGAGCCGCTCATGGAGATCGCGGGCGCGTTCGGCATCATGGCGGCGCTCTGGTACGGCGGCTACCAGGTCATCCAGGGCCACATGACGCCGGGCACGCTCTTCTCGTTCACGGCGGCGGCGCTCATGCTCTACGGCCCGGTGCGCCGCCTCTCGCGCTCGCTCAACGTCGTCCAGCAGTCCACGGCGTCGGTCGAGCGCGTCTTCCACATCCTCGACATGCCGCCGGCGATCGCCGACCGGCCCGGCGCCGCGCGCCTCGAGACCTTCGGCGGCGAGCTCCGCTTCGAGCACGTGGATTTCCGCTACGCCGACGCCGGGGAGCTGACGCTCAAGGACATCACCCTCGACATCCGGAAGGGCGAGGTCGTGGCCTTCGTCGGCATGTCCGGCGCCGGCAAGTCCACGCTGATGGACCTGCTGCCCCGCTTCCACGACGTGGCGGCCGGCCGGATCACGCTCGACGGCCGCGACGTCCGCGACGTGACGCAGGCTTCGCTGCGCGCGCAGATGGGGATCGTCACGCAGGAGACCTTCCTCTTCAGCGACACCGTCCGCTACAACATCGCCTACGGGAAGCCCGAGGCCACGCCGGAGGCGATCGAGCGCGCCGCGCGCCAGGCGCACGCCCACGACTTCATCGTGGCCTGCCCCGAGGGCTACGACACCCTCGTCGGCGAGCGCGGCGTGCGCCTCTCGGGCGGCCAGCGCCAGCGGATCGCGATCGCGCGCGCCTTCCTGAAGGACCCGCCGATCCTCATCCTGGACGAGGCGACGTCGGACCTCGACGCCGAGAGCGAGTTCATGATCCAGCAGGCGCTCGCGGACCTGATGCGCGGGCGCACGGTCCTCGTCATCGCGCATCGTCTGGCGACGGTGCGGAGCGCGGACCGGATCGTCGTCGTCCACGACGGCCGCATCGCGGAGATCGGGCGGCACGACCAGCTGCTCGCGCGCGACGGCATCTACCGCCGCCTCTACGCGCTCCAGATGGAGGGCGTCGCGGGCTAGGCGAGGCCACGCGAGGAGGACCGCGATGACGACCCGCTCCGTCGTTCTGCTGCTCGCGCTGACGCTCTTCGCGACCGGCGCCGCGGCCCAGGTGTTTCGCTGGGTCGACGAGCAGGGCGGCGTCCACTACGCGGGCCGCCGTGACCAGGTTCCGGAGCAATACCGGTCGCAGCTTCCGCCCGAGAATCCCCCGGAGCCCGCGACGCCGGCGCCCCAGCCGGTGCCCGAGGTCTCGCGCCAGCCGGCCAACATCCCGGGCGAGTGCATTCTGCTCATCCAGGGCCTGTTCAGGGCGCGCGAATCGCGCTCGTACCGCAATTGCGACGAGTGCCGGAAGGCGGTCGAGGTGATGCGCCCCGAGGAGGCGTCCCGGGCCTCGTGCATCCCGGCCGGGCAGTAGGCGGCTAGCGCTCGCGGAAGCGGTTGACGATCGGCAGGCGCCAGTCGCGCCCGAAGGCGCGCGGCGTGATCTTGACCCCGATGGGCGCCTGGCGGCGCTTGTACTCGTTCCGGTTCACCATGGCGACGACGCGGCGAACGGTGTCCTCCGCGTGGCCGCGCGCGACGAGGTCCCGCACGCCGCGGTCCTCCTCGACGTAACCCTCGAGGATCGCGTCGAGGGCGGCGTAGGGCGGCAGCGTGTCCTGGTCCGTCTGGCCCGGGCGGAGCTCGGCCGAGGGCGCGCGCTCGAACACGCTCGCCGGGATCACCTCGCGGCCCGCGAGCGCGTTCGCCTTCCGCGCGACCTCGTAGACGAGCATCTTCGGGACGTCCTTGATGACCGCGAACCCGCCGGCCATGTCGCCGTAGAGGGTCGTGTAGCCCACGCTGTACTCGCTCTTGTTGCCGGTCGTCAGCACGAGCCACCCGAACTTGTTCGAGAGCGCCATGAGGAGGTTCCCGCGGATCCGGGCCTGGAGGTTCTCCTCGGTGACGTCCTCCTTGAGCCCCTTGAACGCCTTCGCGAGCACGCGCGTGTAGGCCTTGAGGACCGGCGTGATCGGGATCGAGAGGAACTCGATCCCGAGGTTCTTCGCGAGCCGCCCCGAGTCGCGGCGGGTGCCCGCCGACGTGAAGGGCGAGGGCATCGTCACGCCCGTGACGTTCTCCTTGCCGAGCGCCTCGACCGCGAGGGCGGCCACGAGCGAGGAGTCGATCCCGCCCGAGAGCCCGACCACGACGTGCTTGAAGCCGTTCTTCAGGACATAGTCGCGCGTGCCGAGGACGAGGGCGCGGTACACCTCCTCGACGCGCTCGAGCGGCACCACGTCGCGCGGTGGGAGCGGCGGCGCGGCGGCCGGCGGCGCGAGCGCCGGCAGCACGACGCGCGACACGGTCGCGTCGGCGCGGAGCTTCTCCTTCCGGCGGCGCGAGTCGTGCAGCCGCGCGCGGAAAACCGCCTCGAGGTCGAGGTCGGCGACGACGAAGTCCTCCGCGAACTGGCGCCCGCGCGCGACCGGCTCGCCGTGCTCGTTGACGACGAGGCTCGCCCCGTCGAAGACCAGCTCGTCCTGCCCGCCGACCAGGTTCACGAAGGCGAGGCACACGAGGTCGTCCGCGGCGCGCGTCGCGACCATCTTCTCGCGAAAGTGCGCCTTGCCCGCGTGGTAGGGCGACGCGTTGATCGTGACGACGAGCTCCGCGCCCGCCAGCGCCTGGAGCGTCCCCGGGCCCGTCGGGTACCAGATGTCCTCGCAGATGTTGACGGCGAAGGTCGTCTCGCCCGCGGTGAAGACGGGGGCGTCGGTGCCGGCCTGGAAGTAGCGGTTCTCGTCGAAGACGCCGTAGTTCGGCAGGTATCGCTTGTGGTAAACGCCCGCGCGCGCGCCGTCGTGGAGCACGGCCGCGGCGTTGAAGATGTCGTCGCGCTTGTCGACGAAGCCGACGACCGCGGTGATGCCGCGCGTGGCGCGCGCGACGTCGCCGAGGGCGGCGAGGTTCGCCTCGATGAACGCCGGCTTGAAGAGGAGGTCCTCGGGCGGGTAGCCGGTGATCGCGAGCTCGGGGAACGCCACGAGGCCGCAGCCGAGGCCGCGCGCCCGCTCGATCGCGTCCACGATCTTCCGGACGTTGCCCTCGAAGTCGCCGACCGTCGTGTTGATCTGCGCGAGCCCGACCCGGAACCGCCTCATGGCCCCCATTGTACGATGTATGATACCGCGTCGCGATGACCGCCAAAATTCCGTGGCTTCCCGCAAGCTTACCTCCCGGCGCCCACGCCGAGCGTTGTCCGAAGTGCGGGCGCCGGGCGCTCGTTCCCTGGACGCTCCGTCGCGACGGGCGCACCCTGCGGGTCCTGCGCACGTGGGTCTGCGTCGAGTGTCAGGCGACCGAGGAGCGGCCCGAGCCCGAGTAGGCTAGCAGGGCGAGCCGAATCTACAGGCCGTTCACGAAGTCGACGAGCTGCCGGAGCCGCGAGTAGGACGAGCGGTCGAACCGGAGGATGAGCCGGGGCAGCGTGGGAAACTCGTCGAGCTCCTGCGCCACCGGTCCGGGGGCCTGCTCGGTCGGTCCCTTCAGGATGTCCTCGAACTTGCGGTCGAGCTCCGCGAGCTGCGTGTCGGCGAGCGGGCGGAGCAGCCGCAGCACGAGCTTGTCACCGACGATCCGCGACGAGTGGTAGACGCGGTAGAAGCCCGTGATCTCCGCGACCGCCTCCTCCGCCGTGTCCACGATCCGGTAGAACGCCATGTCGTTCGCCTCGATGAGCCTCCGCTCCACGAGCGTGCCGATCCAGCGGTCCCAGATCCGCCAGTAGGGCTTCGGCCCGGCCTCGATGAGCACGACCGGCACGATCTCGGCCTTGCCCGTCTGCGCGAGCGTGAGGAACTCGAAGCACTCGTCCATCGTCCCGAAGCCGCCCGGGAAGAGCGTGATCGCGCTCGCCTCCTTCATGAGGAAGAGCTTGCGCGTGAAGAAGTACTTGAACGTGATGAGCTTGGGATCGGAGGCGATCCAGGGGTTCGCCTCCTGCTCGAACGGCAGGCGGATGTTGAGGCCGAAGCTCTGCTCGCGCCCCGCCCCCTCCTGCGCGGCGCCCATGATGCCGCCCCCGGCGCCCGTGACGACCATCCAGCCCTCGCCGACCATCCGGCTCCCGAACTCGCGCGCCATGCGGGCGGCGTCCGCGTCCCCGGGCGTGCGCGCCGAGCCGAACACGGTCACCTTGCGCACGTCGCGGTACGGCGCGAACACCTTGTAGGCGTAGCGCAGCTCCTTGAGCGCCACGTTGGTGATCTTGAGGTCGCCCGTGGAGGCACCGTCCTCGTGGAGCTTCATCACGGTCGTGAGGAGCTGCTGGAACAAGACGCGCCGGTCCGCCGGGACCTCGGCGGCGTCGAGGAGCTCGGCGATCAGGCGGTTCGCGGCCTCGTTCTGGAGCTGGTAGCGACGCGGCTCTGCCACGCCTTCGAGTATACCGTCCCCGCGCCGCGCGCCCGAATAGCCCGGCGGGCGCTTACCGCGGCTTCCGGGCCCGCACGAACGCGCTCATGAACTTCCCGTCCACCTCGGGGGCGATCGCGTCGGCGTCGATGCCCGAGCCCGCCAGGAACTCCCGCGCGTCGTCCACCCGGTAGACGCGCGTCGGCTCCACGTCGATGGCCTCGAAGCCGGCGCCGGCGAGCTTGTCGCGGTACTCGCGCTCCTCGAGGGCGCCCGCGACGCACCCGATCCAGAGCTCGACGCTCCGGCGGATCGCCGGCGGCACCGCGCCGCGGACCACGACGTCCGACACCGCGAACCGGCCGCCCGGCTTGAGCACCCGGAAGGCCTCGGCCAGGACCCGGTCCTTGTCGGCCGACAGGTTGATGACGCAGTTCGAGATGACGACGTCCACCGAGCCGTCGGGCAGCGGCACGTTCTCGATCTCGCCCTTGAGGAACTCGACGTTCGTGACGCCCGCCTTCCGCTGGTTCGCGCGGGCGAGCGCCAGCATCTCGTCGGTCATGTCGAGGCCGTAGGCCTTGCCCGCCGGGCCCACGCGCCGCGCCGACAGGAGCACGTCGATCCCGCCGCCCGAGCCGAGGTCGAGCACCGTCTCGCCCGGACGGAGCTCGGCGAGCGCCGTCGGGTTGCCGCAGCCGAGCGAGGCGGCCACGGCCTCCGCGGGAAGCTCCGCGGTCTCGCCCGTCGCGTAGATGTTCGAGGTGATCGGGTCGCACTCGCCGCGCGACGGCGCGGCCCCGCAGCAGGAGCTGCCACCGCTCGTCACCCGCAGCGCCGCCTGCCCGTACTTCTCCTTCACGAGCTCCTTGAGCTTCTCGTCCGCCATGGCCGCCTCCTCTTCGTAACGACTGCCCGGAGTATATCTCGATATTTCGAAACATGTCAAAGTAATTCCGGCGGGCCGCGAGGCGGTACCATCACGCCCGTGACGACCCGCGACCGTCCGACCGTCCGCCTGGCGGCCCGCGCCGACGCCCCGGCGATCGCCCGCATCTACAACCAAGGCATCGAGGAGCGCATCGCGACCTTCGAGACCGAGCCGCGGACGCCCGCCGAGATCGCCGCCCGGCTCGCCGAGAAGGGCGACCGGTTTCCCACGGTCGTCGTCGAGCGGCACGGCGCCGTGGTCGCCTGGGCCTCGGCCGGGCCCTACCGCGCGCGCCCGGCCTACGCGGGCGTCGCCGAGCACTCGGTCTACGTCGAGCGCGGCGCCCGGGGCGGGGGCGCCGGCCGCGCCGCGCTGGAGGGCCTCGCGCGCGAGTACGAAGCGCGCGGCTTCTGGAAGCTCGTCTCGCGCATCTTCCCCGAGAACACGGCGAGCCTCGCGCTGCACGCGCGCGCGGGGTTCCGCGTGGTCGGCGTCTACCGCCGCCACGGCCGGCTCGAGGACCGGTGGCGCGACTGCGTGATCGTGGAGAAGCTGCTCGGCGCGGCGGCGGCCGTCAGCCGGCGAGGACGCGGATCAGGAGCCACGCGGCGCCGGCGACGACCGCCGACGCCGGGATCGTGAAGATCCACGCCCACACGATGCGGCCGGCGACGCCCCAGCGCACGGCCGAGAACCGCTGCATCGCGCCGACGCCCATGATCGCGCCGCTGATCGTGTGCGTCGTGCTCACCGGGATGCCGGCGATCGCGGTGCCGATCAGCGTGATCGCGCCCGCGGTCTCGGCGGAGAAGCCGCCGATCGGGCGGAGCTTAGTGATGCGCATCCCCATCGTCCGCACGATGCGCCACCCCCCGAACGTCGTGCCGAGGCCGAGCGCGGCGCCCGCCGCCAGGATCACCCAGAAGGGGACGTAGAACTCCGGCCCGAGGTGGCCCGTCGTGAAGAGCAGCACCGCGATGATCCCCATGGTCTTCTGGGCGTCGTTGGTGCCATGGCCGATGCTATAGGCGGCGGCCGAGAGGAGCTGGCCGCGGCGGAAGATCCGGTCCACGCGCCCCGGGGTCTCAGCCCTGAAGGTCCACATCGTCAGCAGCATCATCGTGAAACCGACCACGAGGCCGATCAGCGGCGCGAGGATCATGAAGACGCCGATCTTAACGAGACCGCCGACGACCAGCGAGCCGAGTCCCGCCTTGGCCACGCCCGCGCCCGCGAAGCCGCCGATGAGCGCGTGGGAGGAGCTGGTCGGGAGCCCCCAGCGCCACGTCACAAGGTCCCAGACGATCGCGCCGACGAGCCCCGCGAGGATGACCCACTGGTCCACGACGCTGGTCTGGACGACCCCCTTCCCGACCGTCGTCGCCACGTGGACGCCGAAGCCGAACGCGGCGATGAAGTTGAAGAAGCCCGCCCAGACCACGGCCTGGAGCGGCGTCAGCACGCGCGTCGAGACGACCGTGGCGATCGAGTTGGCGGCGTCGTGGAAGCCGTTGATGAAATCGAAGACGAGCGCGACGAGGATGATGAAGACGAGGGCGGTCAGCACGGGGCGGGGGGCTCGGGCGTCACGCCATCTTGAGGATGATCCCCTCGATCACGTTCGCCACGTCCTCGCACCGGTCCGTGACGGCCTCGAGGGTCTCGTAGATCTCCTTCCACTTGATCACCTCGATCGGATCGCCCGCCGCCTCGAACATCGCCGCGAGGGTCTCGCGCAGCAGCGTGTCGGCGCGGTTCTCGAGGCGGTTCACCTCCACCGCGTGCTCGTGGAAGCCCGGGTCCATCGTGCGGAGGCACCGGATGCCCCGGTCCATGGCGGCGACCTGCGCGACGATCAGGTCGGCCATCGCGCGGCACGCCGAGGTCGGCTCCTTGATCCGGTAGACGACGAGGCGCTCGGCCACCGCCTCGATGAAGTCGAGGACGTCGTCGAGCCGTGTCGCGAGGTCGTGGATGTCTTCGCGGTCGAGCGGGGTGATGAACGTCGTGTTGAGGCGCCTGACGATCTCGTGCGTGATCTGATCGCCGGCGTGCTCGACCTCCTTGATCGCCGAGGCCTTGGCCCGGGCGTCGGCAAAGTTGTGGACGAGCTCGGAGAGGAGGGCGGCGGCCTTGATGATCTGCTGGGACTGCTGCTCGAAGTAGTCGAAGAAGCGGACTTCCTTCGGGATCAGGTTGAACATGGAAGTCCCTCGAAGTGTATCACGGCTTGCGCAGGGGAAGCGGCGGGAGCCCGAGGACCTCGCGGCGCGCCGCGGCCCAGAGGGCGTCGAGCCCCTCGGTGAGCGCGGGGGCGTCCGCCGCGAGGCAGCGGACGATCGCGCCGCGACGGGGCAGCGCCGCGACGCCGCCGCTGAGCCCGCGGGCGCGCTCGAGGACGCGCCCCGCGGCGGCGGTGAAGGCCTCGACGCCGGCCTCGGCGACGACGACCAGCGTCGCGAAGTACGGATGCCCCTCGGCCGCGCCGAGCCCGGCGGCGCCGTCCCCGTCCCGGAGGACGAACCGGTCGTGGAAGACGAGGCCGCGGCGCTCGCGGACCGTCACGGCGCTCTCGAGGCGGCGGAACCTCCAGGCCTCGCCCCGCGCGACGCGGCCGGCGGCGAACGCGTCGAGCAGGAGCAGCGCCGCGCCGTCGTCCAGCTCGCAGTCGATGGCCTGACGGAACGCCGAGCCCGCGAACGGGATCGTGTGGTCGGGCACCCACTCGACGACGGCCGCGCGGCCGAGCCGCAGCGCGACCGTCTGCACCGCGGCCTCGGCGGGCGCCCGGTAGACGCGGCTCGCCGACGGCGTCGTGAGCAGGGCGTGGGCGCCGGGCCCGACGTCGGCCTCGATCGTCAGGCGGTCGCCGCCGACGAGCCCGCCCGTCGGGTTCAGGACCGAGACGACGCACGCGGGATCGTCGAGCGCGACCGGCGCCAGGACCTGGAGCGGCAGCGTGTACCGCACGCGCCGCAGGACCGTGGCGGCGCCGCGGCGCTCGAAGCCGAGCGCGAGCGCGCCGTCGCGGCCGACGCGCGCGGCGTCGGCGCTAGCGCGCGGCCGGCTCGAGGAGGAGCTCCCCGCGGATCCAGGAAAGGATCGCATCGACTCCCTCGCCCGTGCGCAGGTTGGTGAACACGAAGGGCTTGGCGCCCCGCATCCGCCGCGCGTCGCGCTCCATCACCGAGAGGTCGGCGCCGACGTGGGGCGCCAGATCGATCTTGTTGATCACGAGCATGTCCGAGCGCGTGATGCCGGGGCCGCCCTTGCGCGGGATCTTCTCGCCCTCGGCGACGTCGATCACGTAGATCGTCGCGTCCACGAGCTCGGGGCTGAACGTGGCGGCCAGATTATCGCCGCCGCTCTCGATCAAGAGCAGGTCGAGATCCGGGAACGCCTTCATCAGCTCGTGGACGGCTTCCAGGTTCACCGACGCGTCTTCCCGGATGGCCGTGTGCGGGCACCCGCCCGTCTCGACGCCCACGACGCGCGCGGCCGGCAAGACGCCCCGCCGGATCAGGAACTCGGCGTCCTCCTTCGTATAGATGTCGTTGGTGATCACGGCCATGTCCACGTGCGCGCGGAGGCGGAGGCAGAGGGCCTCGGCCAGCGCGGTCTTGCCGGAGCCGACGGGGCCGCCGATGCCGATCTTGAGGGGCCGCGGGATGCGAGCGTTCGCGCTCATGACCTGAACAGCCTCGCGTCGAGCGTCGCGTGGCGGATGCCCGCGAGCTCGAGCCCGGGGTTGAAGCTCCACATGTCCTCGACACGCGCCGCCGCCGCGGCGGCGGCGAGTCGCGCCACGTCCGGGCGCAGTCCGGCCAGCACCCGCTGGCCGTCCAGCTGGCCGAGGGCGATGAGCCGGAGCGCGGCGCCCACGAGGAGCGCCGCCGTCGAGTAGAGATAGGCCGCCGCGGCGCGCTCGGGGTCGACGCCCGAGCGGCCGAGGGCGGCGCCGAGCGCGACCGCGTGGTGCCCGGCCGCCAGGCCGTCCTCGACGAGGCGCGCGAGCTCGCCGAGCACCGGGTCCCCGCCCAGGCCCGCGGCGACACGGAGCGTCTGGCGGCCCATCTGTCGGCTCGCCGAGCGGTACTCGGGCACGCACTTCATCGCGTCGAGCCTCTCGTCGAGCGCGACGACGCCGGCGACGTCGCCCGCGGCGGCGCGGCGCGCGGCATGAGCCACGGCGACGGCGTCGCACGGCCCGGCGCTCCCCTCGAGGTGCGCGCGGACGAACGCCTCGAGCCCCGCGCGGTCCCTCACCCGCCCCTCCTGGGCGTATGTCTCGAGACCGAACGAGTGGGCGAAGCCGCCCGCGGGGAAGAGCCCGTCGGCGAACTGGAGCAGGGCCAGGAGGGCGCCGTCAGTGGTCATGACGATGCCCGGCGCCGACGGGGACGAACACGCGCTGCACGCGCTCGAAGGCGACGGCGAGCCGCCCGAGGAGCTGCTCCATCGCCGGGTCGTCGGGGATGAGCAGCCGCTCGCCGTCGAGCGCGAGCGTGAAGTGGCGGTTGCCGACCTCGAAGGCGATGCGGATCGCCTCGTCGCGCGAGCGCGGCGTCACCGCGAGCACCGGCTCGGGCGCCGCCTCGATGACGACGTACCAGCCGGGGCCGACGTGCAGGATCTCGCCGGGCGTGAGCGTGCTCCCGGTCGGGAGCGCGAGCGCGAGCGTGCGACCGGCCTGCGTCGTCACGCGGCGCCGCCCCCAGCGCCGCTCCTCGGCGGTCAGCACGAGCGCGTCGCGCTCGAGCCGCGAGAGGTCCGCGTCGTGCAGGTGAACGTGCGGGTGCGTGACGACGACCACCGGCTCCGCCATGTCAGAAGAGGAAGTATCGCTGCGCCATCGGCAGCACGCGCGCCGGCTCGCACGTGAGCCGCTCGCCGTCCGCGCGCACCTCGTAGGTCTCCGGGTCCACCTCGATACGCGGGAGCGCCCCGTTGTGGATCATGTCGCGCTTGCCGATCCGCCGGCAGTTCTGGACGGCGACGGCGCGGCGCGCGAGGCCGAGCCGCCCCGGCACGCCGGCGGCGAGCGCGGCGGCCGAGACGAACGTGAGGGCGGTCGCGCCACGCGCCCGGCCAAGGGCGCCGAACATCGGCCGGTAGAGGACCGGCTGTGGCGTCGGGATCGACGCGTTCGGGTCGCCCATCGCCGCCCAGGCGATCATCCCGCCCTTCACGACGAGCTCGGGCTTCACGCCGAAGAACGCCGGGCGCCAGAGAACGAGGTCGGCGAGCTTGCCGGCCTCGACGGAGCCGACGTGGGCCGCCATCCCGTGCGCGATCGCGGGATTGATCGTGTACTTGGCGACGTAGCGCTTGACGCGGAGGTTGTCGTCGCCGGGCCGCTCGCCCGGCAGCGGCCCGCGCTGGCGCTTCATCTTGTCGGCGGTCTGCCACGTGCGGATGATGACCTCGCCGATCCGTCCCATCGCCTGCGAGTCGGACGACATCATGCTGATCGCGCCGAGGTCGTGGAGCACATCCTCGGCCGCGATCGTCTCGGCGCGGATGCGCGACTCGGCGAAGGCGAGGTCCTCGGGGATCCTGGGGTTGAGGTGGTGGCAGACCATCAGCATGTCGAGGTGCTCGTCCATCGTGTTCACGGTGAACGGCATCGTCGGGTTCGTCGAGGACGGCAGGCAGTTGGGCTCCCCGCACACCCGAATGATGTCGGGCGCGTGGCCGCCGCCGGCGCCCTCCGTGTGGTAGGTGTGGATCGTCCGCCCCTTGAACGCGCGGATCGAGTCCTCGACGAAGCCCGCCTCGTTGAGCGTGTCGGTGTGGATCGCGACCTGCACGTCGTGCTCGTCGGCGACCGAGAGCGCCGTGTCGATCGCCGCGGGCGTCGTCCCCCAGTCCTCGTGGAGCTTGAGTCCGATCGCGCCCGCCGCGATCTGCTCGCGCAGCGGATCGGGCGTGGAGGCGTTCCCCTTGCCCAGGAAGCCGAGGTTCACCGGGAACGCCTCGGCGGCCTCGAGCATCCGGTGGAGGTTCCACTCGCCCGGCGTGCACGTCGTCGCGTTCGTGCCCGTCGCGGGGCCCGTGCCGCCGCCGACCATCGTGGTCAACCCCGCGCTGATGGCCTCCGTGACGAGCTGCGGGCAGATGAAGTGGATGTGCGTGTCGAGCCCGCCCGCGGTGACGATCTTGCCCTCGCCCGCGATCACCTCGGTGCCCGCGCCGATCACCATGCCGGGCGTCACGCCCGCCATGATGTCGGGGTTCCCCGCCTTGCCGACGCCCACGATGCGCCCCTCACGGACGCCGATGTCCGCCTTGACGATCCCCCAATGGTCCACGACGACCGCGTTGGTGATCACGACGTCGAGAACCCCGTCGGCGCGCGTCGCGCGCGCCGACTGCCCCATGCCGTCGCGGATCACCTTGCCGCCGCCGAACTTCGCTTCCTCACCCGGCGTCGTGAGATCGCGCTCGATGCGGATCAGGAGCTCGGTGTCGGCGAGCCGCACCCGGTCGCCGGTCGTCGGACCGTAGAGGTCCGCGTACTGCCGCCGCGTCAGGCGCAGGGTCATCGCCGCCGCTCCCACTCGGCGAGCCGCGCGAGCGCGCGCTCGCGGTCGCCGCCCTCGGTGAGGCCGTTCAGGCCGAAGACCCGGCGCGCGCCGCCGAACTCGACGAGCGTCACGCGCTTCTCGTCACCGGGCTCGAAGCGGACCGCCGTGCCCGCGGGGACGTTCAGGCGCATGCCGAACGCCAGGGCGCGATCGAACCGGAGCGCACGATTCACCTCGAAGAAGTGGAAGTGCGAGCCGATCTGGATGGGCCGGTCGCCCGTGTTTGCCACGGTCAGCTCGACGGTCCTGCGCCCCACGTTGGCCACGACCTCGCCGCTCTCGAGCAGGTACTCGCCGGGAATCACGTCGTTCCTCCTTCCAGGAGCTTGTAGTAGAAAGCGCTCGGATCGAGCTCGCCGCCGACGCTCCGCGCGTACGCGGGCACGACGCCCGCCAGAGTGTAGCCCACGCCGGCGTAGAGCCGCTCGGCGTGGTCGCCGTGGCGCGTGTCGAGGACGAGCGTGGTGAGGCCCCGCCGGCGCGCCTCGTCCTCGAGGGCCAGCATGAGCGCGCGGCCGATCCCGCGCCGGCGGGCCCGCGTGTGCACGATGACCTTCATGGCCTCGGCGCGGTGCCGCCCGTTCGGCCGCGTGCAGAGATCGAGCTGCGCGGTGCCCACGAGCGCGCCGCCGGCGTCGCGCGCGACGACGAGCACGCGCGATCCAGCGCGGATCGCGGCGACGACCGTGCGCCAGTAGGCGTCGGCCTCGCCCGGCGCCATCGGAGGCAGGAACCCGATCGAGGCGCCGTTGTCCACCGCGTCCTCGAGGAGCTCGGCGAGCGCGCGCTGGTGCCGGACGGCGGCCTCGGCATCGAGGAGCTCGATCGTCAGGTCCATCGCGCTCAGCGGATCGGATGGTGGATCGTGACGAGCTTGGTGCCGTCGGGGAACGTGCCCTCGACCTGCACCTCGTCGATCATCTCGGGCACGCCCTCCATCACGTCGTCGCGCCGCAGGATCGAGGGGCCGGCCTCCATGAGCTCGGACACGGTGCGGCCGTCGCGGATCCCCTCGAGGATCTCGGCGGTGAGCAGCGCGAGCGCCTCGGGGTGGTTCAGCCGGAGCCCGCGGGCGCGGCGGCGGCGGGCCACCTCGGCCGCGGTGAAGATCAGCAGCTTCTCCTGCTCCCTGGGGGTGAGGTGCATCGCTGGACCTCCATTAACTGGGCACGGGCACCCGGGCTGTCGCCCGCCCGTGCCCCGCCGCAAGTCCGCTCACTGGTTCCTTGTCCGCCCGATCAGAGTTGCGCGCATCCCGCGTCGCCCGCCCGTGCCCTACTTACACGCTGAGCAGCGCGCTCACGGTGTCGACGTCGAACGTCCGACGCTCGCCTTCGAGAGCCACGACTCCCTTGTCCATGACGTAGAACCGGTCGCAGATCGACCGGGCGAACTCGAGATACTGCTCGACCAGCAGGATGGAGCGCGTGCCCTCGCGCTTGATCCGCTGCAGCACGTCCGCGATCTCGTCCACGATCGAGGGCTGGATCCCCTCGGTCGGCTCGTCGAGGAGCAGCAGCGACGGGTCCGCGATCAGCGCGCGCGCGATCGCGAGCTGCTGCTGCTGGCCGCCGGAGAGGTCGCCGCCGCGCCTGCCGAGCATGCCGCCGAGCGCCGGGAACAGCGAGAGGACGTAGTCCAGCCGGTCGGGCGCCGGCCGCTTCTGGCGGGCGCCGAGCACCAGGTTGTCGCGCACGGTCAGCGCCGGGAAGATCTCGCGCCCCTGCGGCACGTAGCCGATCCCGAGCAGCGCGCGCTCATAGGGCGCGCGGCGCGTGATGTCCCGTCCCTCCCACTCGATCGTGCCCGTGCGCGGCGTGAGGAGCCCCATGACGGCCTTCAGGAGGGTCGTCTTGCCGACCCCGTTCCGGCCCATGACGCACACGACCTGCCCGGCGCCGACCGAGAGGCCCAGGCGCGTGAGGACGCGGCTCTCCCCGTAGTAGACGTCGATCGCGTTGACGGCGAGCATCAGGCGGCCCCCCGCACCTTGCCGCGCCCCAGGTACGCCTCGACGACGCGCTCGTCGGCCTGCACGCGCTCGAGCGAGCCCTCCGAGAGCACGGTGCCCTCGTGGAGCACGGTGACCTTGTGGCCGCGGCCCGCGATGTGGCGGACGAACTCCATGTCGTGCTCGATGAGCATCACGCTGCAGCTCGAGCGCGCGACGATGCCCTCGAGCACCTTGACCGTCCGCTCCTTCTCCGGCCGCGTCATGCCCGCGGCCGGCTCGTCGAGCAGCAGGAGCGTCGGCTCCTGGACCAGCAGCATCGCGATCTCGAGCCACTGCTTCTCGCCGTGCGAGAGCGCGCCCGCGACGTCGCCCGCGCGCCCGGCGAGCCCCACCTGCTCGAGCGTGGCGACGATCGGGTCGTGACCGCGGAAGCTCCGGCCCGCGCCGAGCGTCGAGGCGAAGCGCTTGCGGCCCGCGGAGAGGAGCATGTTCTCGAAGACCGTGTGCCCGGGGAACACCGACGGCGTCTGGAACTTGCGGATGACGCCGACGTTGGCGATCTCGTGGGGCGCCTGCCCCAGGAGGTTCACGGTGTCCCGGAACAGGACGCGGCCCGATTCGGGCGTGACGTGCCCGGTGAGGACGTCGAAGAGCGTCGTCTTCCCCGCGCCGTTCGGTCCGATGAGGAGGCGCACACGCTCGTCGCGCTCGATGATCAGGTTGAGGTTCCGGAGCGCGAGGAAGCCGTCGAACGACACGGTCAGGCTCTCGACGTAGAGGAGCGTGTCCGCCGAGCTCACGCGGTGTGCTCCTCGACGGGCGCGGCGACGGCCGCGGGCCCGCCGGTGCGCCGGCGCCCCACGAGCGCCCGGGCGCGGGCGGCGAGGCCCACGAGGCCGGTGGGGAAGAGCATGATGACCGCCATGAAGAGGCCTCCGAGGATGATCGGCCAGAGCCTGGGATACGTCCCGGTCAGCACGCTCCGGAGCCAGTTGACGGAGATGGCGCCGAGCAGCGCGCCCCAGAGGGTCCCGCGGCCGCCGAACGCGACCCAGATGACGATCTCGAGCGAGGGCAGGACGCCGACCTGGCTCGGCGTGATGATCCCCACCTGCGGCGCGTAGAGGAGGCCCGCGAGGCCCGCCAGGGCCGCCGAGACGGCGAAGACGAAGATCTTGAACCCGGCCGCGTTGTAGCCGAGGAACTCCAGCCGGCGCTCGTTGTCGCGGATGGCCTCGAGCACGAGGCCGGTCTTCGACCGGACGATCGCGCGGGAGATCAGGAGCGCGCCCACGAGGAGCGCCGCGGTGGCGACGTAGAGCGCCCGGAGCGTCACCGGGCTCGACAGCGAGAAGCCGAGGATCGACTTGAAGTCGGTGAGGCCGTTGGTCCCGCCGAGCTTCATCTCGTTGCGGTTGACCATCAGCCACACGGCGAACGCGATCGCCTGCGTGAGGATCGCGAAGTAGGTGCCGCGCAGCCGGCGGCGAAACGTGAGGAGGCCGATCACCGTGGCGAAGAGCGCGGGCAGCAGAATCGCGGAGGCGACCGCCACGACCGCGTACTTGTACGGCTTCCAGAAGAACGGAAGCTGGTAGACCTGGTTCCAGATCATGAAATCGGGCACGGGCTCGCCGTACACGCCCTTGCCGGACGACTCGAGCATCATGTGCATGCCGATCGAGTACGCGCCCATTCCAAAAAAGATCGCCTGCCCGAGCGACAGGATGCCCGTGTACCCCCAGATGAGGTCCATCCCGAGCGCCAGGATCGCGAGGGCCAGGTACTTGGCGAAGAGGTTCAGGTAGTAGTCGGACACGAAGCCGAGCGCGTTCGCGACGGGCAGGCCGACGACGAAGACGGCGCCGAAGAGCGCCACCAGGACGAGCTGCCGGTCGCGCTTCGGCGCGAGCGGCGGCGTCAGGGCCGCGCTCACGCCGTCTCGGCGGCCGCGCGGCCGCGCTGGGCGAAGAGGCCGGTCGGCCGCCACTGGAGGAACCAGATCACGATGACCAGCACCGCGACCTTCGCGTAGATCGCCGCCGCGGTGCCGCCGATCGCGGGCTCGATGAGCTTGTTCGAGAGGCCGATGCAGACGGCGGCCACCACGGTCCCGACGAGCTTGCCGACGCCGCCGAGGACTACGACCATGAACGAGTCCACGATGTAGGTCTTGCCGACCTCCGGGTCCACCGTGCCGATCAGCGCGAGCGCGCAGCCCGCGACGCCCGCGAGCGCCGTACCGAGCGCGAAGGTGACCGCGTCGACCTTCCGCGTCGAGACGCCGAGGCACGCCGCCATCGCGCGGTTCTGCATGACCGCCCGTACCTTCATGCCGGCGTACGTCCGGTTCAGGAGGAACCAGAGCGCGCCGAGCGCCGCGACCGCCAGGCCGACGATGAAGATCCGGCTCCACGGGAAGATCAAGCCGGTCAGCGGCTCCAGGCCGCCCCGGAACCACGTCGGCGAGTTCACGCTCGTCTGGTCGCCGAAGTAGAGCCGCGCGCCCTGCTGGAGGATCATGCCGGCGCCCCAGGTGACGATGAGCGTCTCGAGCGGCCGGCCGTAGAGGAAGCGGATCACGCCGAGCTCGAGGACGAGCCCGACGAGCCCGGCCGCCAGGAACGCGAGCGGCAGCGCCACGAAGAAGTAGTAGTCCTGGTACGCGGCGAGGCGCGCCTGGAACGCCTCCTGCACGACGAACGCCGTGTACGAGCCGATCATGAGCATCTCGCCGTGCGCCATGTTGATGATGCCCATGAGCCCGAACGTGACGGCGAGGCCCAGGCTCATGACGAGGAGCACGGCGGCGAGGCTGACGCCGTTGAACAGGTAGCCGACGATGTTCCGGCGGACGACGAACGTGTCGATGTCGCGGAGCGCCGCCTGCGCCGCCGCCTTGACCGCGGGATCCGTCTCCTGCTCGACGAGCGCCTTGAGCAGCGGCACCGCCGCCTCCGAGCTCGACGCGCCGAGCCGCTTCACGGCCGCGAGGCGGTCCTTCGGGTCCGCCGACCGGAGCCGGAGCTTCGCGAGCGCGTCCTCCATCACGACCCTCACGTCGCGGTCGGCCTCCCGCTCGAGCGCCTTCGCGAGCACGCCGAGCGCCGAGGGATCACCCGAGGTTCCGAGCTTGAAGGCCGCCGACTGCCGCTTCGCCTTGTCGTCGCTGAAGACCTCGAAGCGCTCGAGGATGCGCTGCACCACGCCGAAGAGCGATTCGTCGAGCGCCACCGCCTCCTGGCCCGACTCGAGCTGCACCGGCTGGCCCTGGGCGTCCACGACCGGGTGGCCGGCGACATCCGTGAGGCCGCCGTCGTCGCCGAGCAGCACGAGCCGCCCCTTGAAGGTGTAGAGGGCCCCGTCCTTGAGCGCCCGCAGCAGGCGCTCGACCCCGGGGTCCGTCGCGTCCTGAAGCTCCTCGAGCGCGCTCTTCTGCGTCGCCGGCGCGGCGAGCCGGCGGGCGACGGCCTCGAGATCGAGGTCACCGGACGCGGCGGCCGCGAGGCCGCCGAGCCCGGTGATCACCCACGTCGCCGCGAGGGCGGCGACGAGCGCGCGCGCTACGACTTGTCCGACAGCCACACCCGCTTGCCGCCGACCATGTCGTACGAGCCCTTGCCGCCGCCGCTCCAGTCGCAGCTGCGACCGGGGTACGTGACGTCGCTCCACGGCTCGGGCCGGACCCACGCCTTCGTCTTCCACACGACGTCGAACTGGCCGTCCGCGCGGATCTTGCCGATGTAGACCGGCTTCCACGTGTGGTGATTCTTCTCGTCCACCTTGTAGGGGCCGACCGGGCTCGGGACCTGCAGCCCCTCGAGGGCCTTGAGCACCTTGTCGACGTCGGTGGACTCCGCCTTCTGGACCGCCTTCGCCCAGAGGTGCACGTGGATGTAGGCGTGCATCATCGGGTCGTCCGTGACGGCCTGCTTCTCCGGGATGTTGTGCGCCTTGGCCCACTCCTTGTAGGCCTTCACCCACTTGATGTTCTCGGGGTTCTTGAGCGACATGAAGTAGTTCCAGGACGCGAAGTGCCCGACCAGCGGCTTCACGTCGAGCGTCTGAAGCTCCACCTCGGCGAAGCTATACGACATCGTGGGCGTCTTGTCCGCCATGACGCCCTGGTTGGCGAGCTCCTTGAAGAACGGCACGTTGCTGTCGCCGTTGATCGTGTTGATCACGGCGGCGTCGCCGGCGGCGCTGAAGCTCTTGATCTTGCCGACGATCGTCTGGTAATCCTGGTGGTGGAACGGCGTGTACTCCTCGGCGATGGCCGACTCGGGCACCTTCTTCACCTTCGTGAGATACAATCTCAAAATTTTGTTCGTCGTCCGCGGATACACGTAGTCGGAGCCGAGCAGGTAGAACTTCTTCTTCGCGCCGCCCTCCGCCGACATCAGGTAGTCGATCCCGGGGGTGGCCTGCTGGTTGATCGTGGCGCCGGTGTAGATCACGTTCTTCGAGCACTCCTCACCCTCGTACTGCACCGGGTAGAAGAGCAGCCCGTTGTTCTTCTCGAAGACCGGCAGCACGGACTTGCGGCTGACCGACGTCCAGCAGCCGAAGACCGCGGCCACCTTGTCCTGGAGGAGGAGTTTCTTGGCTTTCTCGGCGAACAGCGGCCAATCGGACGCCGGATCCTCCACGACGGCCTCGACCTTTCGCCCGAGCACGCCGGTCTTGTTGATCTCCTGGATGGCCATCAGGACCACTTCCTTGATCGGCGCCTCGCTGATGGCCATGGTGCCGCTGAGCGAGTGCAGGACGCCGACCTTGATCGGTTCCTTGGCCTGCGCCCGGAGGACGTGGGGGAAGCTGAGCCCGGCGCCGACCGCGGTCCCGGCCGCGAGCGAGCCCTTCAGGAAGTCGCGACGTGAGAACTCTGGCATACCTTCTCCTTTCGGTTGGTTGGTCTCGATCGCGACATCGCTGGCGCGTTCGCCACGGACTTCTCTGGCCGCGGCCTGCACGGATTCAGAGCAAAGGGCGTACCGAACCTCCCCTCCTGTTTTTTCGGGGCCTTACGTGGAGCGTCGCCGCGGGGCCCTGCCTAACGCGTAGGCAGGTCCTGCGCAACTGACTCCGAGACGAGCAGCGCCTTGGCGATCTCCACCATGGGCTTCCGGCTGTCCATCGCCGCCCGGCGCAGGCGGCGGAAGGCTTCGTCTTCCGTGAGGCCGAAGCGCGCCATCAGGGCGCCCTTGGCCCGCTCGATGTGCTTGCGTCCCTCGAGCGTCTGGCGCAGCTGGCGATTCTCGGCGAAGCGCGCGATCGCCACGTCGAGCGCGGGCGCGAGCTCGGCGGCGCGCAGGGGTTTCAGGAGGTAGGCCATCACGCCGGCCTCGCGGGCGCGGGCCACGAGCTCGGCGTCGGTGTGGCTGGTGAACAGCACCACGGGGCAGTCGGTCGTGACGATCGCGTGGGCCGCCGCGTCGATCCCGTCGCCGTCCGGCAGGCCGACCGCGAAGATCGCCACGTCGGGACCGGCGCGCTTGATCAGCGGAACCGCGTCGGCGCAGCGGAGCACCTCGCCCACGACCTCACCGCCGCCGGCCCAGATGGCGGCGCGTAGGGCGGCGCGCGACCGCTCGTGGTCGTCGAGGATCGCGACCCGCCAGCGGGGCTTCGCGGACATGCCCCTTGCCCCGGGCAAGCGCGATGCCAGAACCGCCATACGGGAAATCAGAGGCTTAGGGACGGACACGTTCGCCCGGCCTGCCTATCACCGCGGCATCGCTCCAAGCGTGCCGCTTTTGCATGCACGGGTCCAGCACCCCGGGGCGGCAGTGGCGTCATCGCGAGAAGACGACACGGGCGCCGGAGAATCCGGCGCCCGGGACAACGTGAGCGCGGCGGGCGTGGCCGAAGGCCCGGGGGCCCGCCGCTCTAAATATCGAAGTACAGCGCGAACTCCCACGGATGCGGGCGGAGCCGCACCGGGTCGACCTCGTTCTTCCGCTTGTAGTCGATCCACGTCTCGATCAGGTCGGTCGTGAACACGTCGCCCTTCAGGAGCCAGTCGTGGGACTTCTCGAGGTTGTCGAGCACGATGTCGAGCGCGCCCGGGAGCTGCTTGATCTTCTTCGCCTCGGCCGGCGGAAGCTCGTAGAGGTCCTTGTCGACGGGCTTGCCCGGATCGATCTTGTTGGCGATGCCGTCGAGGCCCGCCATCAGGCACGCCGCGAAGCTGAGGTAGGGGTTGCAGGTGTTGTCCGGGGTGCGGAACTCGATGCGCTTGGCCCCCTCGGACTTCGAGTACACCGGGATCCGGATGCACGCCGAGCGGTTGCGCTGGCTGTAGACGAGGTTGATCGGCGCCTCGTAGCCCGGGACCAGCCGCTTGTAGGAGTTGGTCGAGGGCGCGATGATCGCGAGCAGCGCCGGGGCGTGCTTGAGGATGCCGCCGATGTAGTAGAGGCAGTTCTTCGAGATGTCGGCGTAGCTGCCCCGCTCGTAGAAGAGGTTCTTTCCGTTCTTCCAGAGGCTCTGATGCGTGTGCATCCCGGACCCGTTGTCCTGGAAGAGCGGCTTCGGCATGAACGTCGCCGTCTTGCCCCACTTCCGCGCCGTGTTCTTGGCGCAGTACTTGTACCACATCACTTTATCGGCCATCTTCGTCAGCGTGTCGAAGCGCATGTCGACCTCGGTCTGGCCCGCGGTCGCCACCTCGTGATGGTGGACCTCGATGCGGACCCCGACCGACTCGAGCGCCAGGACCATGTCCGAGCGGATGTCCTGGAACTTGTCCATCGGCGGGACCGGAAAGTAGCCCTGCTTGTAGCGCGGCTTGTAGCCGAGGTTCGGCTGCTCGAGCGTGCCCTCCTTGCCGGAGTTCCAGAACCCGGCCTCGGAGTCGATGAAGTAGTAGCCCGAGTTGTAGTTCTGGTCGAAGCGGATCGAGTCGAAGAAGAAGAACTCGAGCTCGGGACCGATGTAGACCGTGTCCGCGAGGCCGGTCTTCTTCAGATACGCCTCGGCCTTCTGCGCGACGTAGCGGGGGTCGCGCGTGTACCACTTGCCGGTGACGGGGTCCTTGACGTTGCAGACCAGCACGAGCGTCGGCACGGCGGTGAACGGGTCCATCTGCGCCGACGACGGATCGGGGATCAGGAGCATGTCCGACTCGTCGATCGTCTGGAAGCCCCGGATCGAGGAGCCGTCGAAGCCGAGCCCCTCCTCGAAGATGTCCTCGTTCAGCTCGGACACCGGGATCGAGAAGTGCTGCCAGAGGCCCGGCAGGTCGATGAAGCGGAGATCGACGATCTTGGCGCCCTTCTCCTTGGCCAGCTTGAGAGCGTCCTTCGGCGTCATGCGAGACTCCTTCTCGTCTGTGTGGTGAGCGGCCCGACTAACTTAGGCGAACGGCCCGCCCGAATCAAGCGCCTCCGCGGCGGCGGCCATGGACTCAGTGAGCGGTGCGCGGTCGGGCCTCGGCGAACGCGCCGCCGTGTCCCGTCGCGAGCTCCCCGTACCCGCTGCCCGCCGCATACGCGGTCTCCGAGTGCTGCGAGAGGTCGAGGCCCGCGACCTCGTCCTCCTCCGTCACCCGAAGCCCGACGATCGCGTCGACCACCTTCAGGATGACCGCCGTCAGCACGATCGCGAGCGCGTACGTCGCGATCACCGCGACGAACTGAATCCAGAGCTGCCCCGGATTGCCGAAGAAGAGGCCGTTGTCCCCCTGATCGTTGATCGCCTTCGAGGCGAAGAGCCCGGTCGCGAGGGCGCCCCACGTCCCGCCGATGCCGTGGACGCCGACGACGTCGAGCGAGTCGTCGTACCCGAACCTCGACTTGAGGTTGCACGCCGCGTAGCACACGGCGCCGGCCACGGCGCCGATGACGAGGGCGGAGATCGGCCCGACGTAGCCGGACGCGGGCGTGATCGCGACGAGCCCGGCGACGGCGCCCGACGCCGCGCCGAGCACGGTCGGCTTCCCGCGGCTCATCCACTCGGTGAACATCCAGCCGAGAGCGGCCGCGGCGGCGCCCGTGTTCGTCGCGAGGAACGCGCTGACCGCGAGGCCGTTGGCCTCGAGCGCGCTGCCCGCGTTGAAGCCGAACCAGCCGACCCACAGGAGCGACGCGCCCATGACCGTCATCGGCAGGTTGTGCGGCTGCATCGGCTGGTGGCCGTAGCCCCGGCGCCTGCCGATCATGACCGCGCAGACCAGCGCGGACATCCCAGACGAGATGTGGACGACGGTGCCGCCGGCGAAGTCGAGCGCGCCGAGCTTCTTGAGCCAGCCGCCGTCGCCCCAGACCCAGTGCGCGAGCGGGTCGTAGACGAACGTCGCCCAGAGCACCGTGAAGAGCAGGAACGCCGAGAACTTCTTCCGCTCGGCGAACGCGCCGGTGATGAGCGCGGGCGTGATGACGGCGAACATCATCTGGAAGAGCATGAACACCTGGTGCGGGATGGTCTTGGCGTACGCGTCGTACGGCTCGGCGCCCACGCCGCGCAGCCCGAACCACTCGAGCCCGCCGATGATCCCGCCCTTGTCCGGGCCGAACGCCAGCGAGTAGCCCCAGAGGATCCACTGGATCGAGATGACCGCCAGGATGATGAAGCTCTGCATGAGCGTGGCCAGCGCGTTCTTCGAGCGGACCATGCCGCCGTAGAAGAGCGCCAGGCCGGGCGCCGTCATGAGGAGCACGAGCGCCGAGGACGTCAGCATCCAGGCCGTGTCGCCCTTGTCGATCTTCGACGGCGCCGGGGCGGGAGCGCCGGGCGCGGCCGGGGCCGCGGGGGCCGCCGGCGCCGCGGGCTGCTGCGCCAGCGCCGCCGCCGCCGTGGCGCCCAGCACCAGCATCACTGCCAGCGCGATACCGAGTCGCTTCACGTTGAGCCTCCTTGGGAGAGTCCGGGCGATGGTGGCCCCCCTAGAGCGCGCTCTCGTCGCGCTCGCCCGTGCGGATGCGCACCGCGCTCTCGACCGGGTGCACGAAGATCTTGCCGTCGCCGATGTTGCCGGTCTTGGCCGCGTTCGCCACGACCTCGGCGACCTTGTCCACGAGACGGTCCGGGACGACGACCTCGATCTTGATCTTCGGGAGGAAGTCCACCGTGTATTCGCCGCCGCGGTAGAGCTCGGTGTGGCCCTTCTGCCGGCCGAAGCCGCGCACCTCCGACACGGTCATCCCGATGACGCCGATGGCGGTGAGCGCTTCCTTGACGTCGTCGAGCTTGAACGGCTTGATGATGGCCTCGATCTTTTTCATCACGGACCCTCCCGGGTGGGACAAGCGAAGCAACCCCCATGCCCGCATCCGCGCCCCGCGAAGCGCAGGAAATCAGCGAATTGCGGCGCGAGGCCGCGTGGCGGAACGGGCCCCGCTTGCCTACGAAATGGGCAGGGGCCGGGAAGTTGCTCGCGTTTCGGGCGACGGCCGGGCTACGGCCGGCGCTGGGGAATGCCGTGCCTGCGCATTTTGGAATAGAGCGTCGGACGCCTAAGGCCGAGCAGCGCCGCGGCCGCCTGCTTGTTCCACTTGGTGGCCTCGAGCGCCTTGAGTATCGACGCGCGCTCGATCTCCTCCAGCGAGCCCGCCGGCACCTCCGAGGGCGCGATGGTGATCGCCGCGCCCGGCTCGCCGGCCGCGCGATGCAAGGGCTCGGGGAAATCCTCGAGCACGAGCTGCGGTCCGCGCGTGACGAGCACGGCGCGCTCGAGGGCGTGCTGGAGCTCGCGCACGTTCCCCGGCCAGGGGTAAGCGAGCAGGCGCCGGTACGCCCCGGGCTCGATCCCCTCCACCGTGCGGTCGTGCTTCGCGCAGTAGCGCTCGAGGAAGGCTTTCACGAGCACCGGGATGTCCTCGCGCCGCTCGCGCAGCGACGGCACCTGGATGGACACGGTGTTGATGCGGAAGAAGAGGTCCTGGCGGAGGCGGCCCTCCTTGAGCGCAGTCTCCGGGCTCCGGTTCGTGGAGGAGATCAGGCGGAAGTCCACGGGCGTGGCCTTCGGGCCGCCCAGCCGGCGCACGACGCGCTCCTCGAGGACGCGCAGGAGCTTGGCCTGGAGGTCCACCGGCATCTCGATGATCTCGTCGAGCAGGAGCGAGCCGCCGTCGGCCTCTTCCAGGAGGCCGGTCTTGTCGGTGGTGGCGCCGGTGAAGGCGCCCTTCGTGTGGCCGAAGAGCTCCGACTCGATGAGATCCCTGGGCAGCGCCGCGCAGTTGATCTTGATCCACGGCCCCTCGCGGCGCGGGCTGCGCTCGTGCAGCGCGTTCGCGATCAGCTCCTTGCCGGTGCCGCTCTCGCCGATGATCAGCACGTTGGCGTCGGCCTCGGCGACCGACGCCACCGTCTCCATCACGCGCCGCATCCCCGGCGCCTGCCCGAGGATCTCGCTGTCGGCGACCTGCTCGACGAGCCGGCGGCGGAGGTCGGCGTTCTCGGTGGCGAGCCGGCGATGCTCGAGGGCGTTCTTGACGAGGCCGAGCAGCTCGTCGGGATCGAACGGCTTCTCGAGGACGTAGAACGCGCCGGCGCCCTTCGTCGCCTCCATCGCCTTGCGCACCGAGCCGTAGGCCGTGACGACGATGACCTCGAGCGCCGGGTCGCGCCGCTTGAGCTCGCGCGTGAGCCCGATGCCGTCGCCGTCCGGCAGCATGAGGTCGAGGATCGCGACGTGGGCCTCCGCCTGCGCGACGCCCGTGAGCGCCTCCCGCACGCTCGCCGCGGTGCGGACCGTGTAGCCCTCGGCCTCCAGCGTCAGGCGGAGGCCGTCGGTGATCGTTTTCTCGTCGTCCACCACCAGCACGGTCCTGTCCCGCTTCACGGTCGCGACACCGGGAGCTTGATCCGCACGTCGGTTCCCTGGCCGACGCGGCTCTGCACCGTCAGCGTCCCGCCGTGGAGGTCCACCACCGAGCGCGCGATCGACATGCCGAGCCCGGTGCCCTCCGTCTTCGTCGTGAAGAACGGGTCGAACGCGCG
>WNFJ01339063.1_pt2 | contig 34946 bp, 38 predicted proteins | sample 5400461 | NCBI WGS metagenome assembly WNFJ01 (sample SAMN13153349, study PRJNA577476) | soil metagenome | isolation source: 115 cm saprolite on Douglas fir-dominated hillslope | place: USA:California | collected 2013-09-17
CAGTTCCCAGGCGGTCAAGGAAGCGCCCTGATTCCGCGGGCGAGTTTCATCTACCCACACATGCAGCGAGATGCCGGCATTGAAGGCCTTATAAATAGGAGCGAGCGCGGTGCCCCAATCGACCGCTGCCAACCAACCAGCATTGCAATGAGTGAGAATATTAACCGGACGAGATCCTGATACCTTCTCCCAAGCCTGTTCAATCAGTGTCTGCCCACGATCGCCAATCGCGGAACAGTTTTGTACATCGTCATCCGCGATCCGGCCGGCCAGGGCGTAAGCGACGCCCGTGCGCTCGGACGACTTGCAAAGCAGCAAAGTTTGGCGCATCAAATCAAGTGACCAACGCAGATTGACCGCCGTAGGCCGAGTGCGAAACAGCGTATCATACGCAAGTTGAAGATTTTCATCGCTGGAGTCTTCTTGCATCGCCAATGCCATCCCGTAAGCTGCAGCCGCACCGATCAGCGGTGCGCCGCGCACCACCATGGTGCGAATACCCGCAGCGGCAGCTTGAACACTGCGCCAACGCACGACCTCAAATCGATGGGGTAGAAGGGTCTGGTCGATTACGCAAACCGAAGCGCGATCATCGTCCAGCCAAATGGTTCGATAAGGTTGACCGTCAACATTCATGGTTCACAGGCAAAAGTCGATTCAAGTACAAACTATCATCTCAATCGCTACCCACGACAAATATCAGCTTTCTAAACATTCCTTCACCAGGACTTGTAAGCAGGGGCCGCACCGGTCCGGTAGCGGCGACTGTCCGTGTACGGTTTAGAGTTCAGAGGAGCCTGAAAACTCAATCAGGGGCTGAGAGTTCAAATCGACCAGAAATCGCAGTCGCCATCCGTCTGTAACGCCGTGGCGACTGAGTTTTACCGACGGGTTCGACGAATAGCTCCGTTGAAAGCCCAAAAGCCGGTCTCCCGATCTGGCCTAGGGGGACAGTCGCCCCTACCGAAGAAGGGAGCTCTCCAGCGCAACCCGCGGCTTGGCTTGAGCTTACGCTACGGCCCGATAGGCGCCGCCAGACAAGCATCGGGAATTCCGAACGAATCGACTAATAACACGGCGTCGGTAATGTTTTCTGCTTTGTTCCGGGCGGACCAAACTGACGGCGACGCACCGAATAGCGGACAGCAATGCACTCTTAGCCACACAATTGCCACTGATCGCGGCCCTGACCGCTGACTCAAAATAATTGACTCAGTGTAATCCGTGAAATCTGCGGATTATTCTTCGGCGGCCGGCGGGTTAGCGGTCTTCAGGAATCGCGATCGACTCCAACGCTGAGCGGAGCGACTCCGACAATGGCTGCGGTTTTCGCTCGCTCCGATCGACAAAGACATGGACAAACCAAGCTTCAGCGACCGCTTCGTCACTCCCTTGCCGGAAAAGACCGATTTCGTAGCGGACGCTGGAACGGCCGATATGCACAACTCGCAGGCCAGCATCGATCGTCTCGGGGAATGTAATTGGCTGTCTAAACCGGCAATGTGACTCCGCACAAAGCGCGACGATTGGACCGCCGTGAATATCGAAGCCACCTTCGCGAACCAAAAAGGTGGTAATGATCGTATCGACGAAACTATAGTACTCCACATTGTTGATGTGACCAAAGATGTCATTATCTTTCCACCTGGTCGGGATTGACAGAAAATATCGGTATGTGCTTTTCATTGCTTGGATGGGAGACCGAAGTAAGCAAAGAGGTTTTTAAACAAAAGAAAGCAAAGGTAGCAAAGGCCGAAGGGCTTTTTCTCGCAAAAACGGGTCGTTGCCACCGTCGCTAACCAGTGCCTCTAGCTGACTAGCCCAAGCTAATCTCCTTAGGAGTCTGAAACTTTGCTACCTTTGCTACCTTTTTGTTCAAAAATGTTTTCTCTGCTTTTGTCGTTTCCGGTCAACGTTACTCTGCAGCCGGCAGATACTATCCTTGACGCTTGCGACCAAAATGTTGGTCTTACTTAATGGATAGCAGGACAGAGGCCTCCAAGGGGGATTCTACCGGCCATGATTCCTTGGTGTGATCAAACGGTAAACTCCTTTGTCTTTGGTTACTTCGCTAATGAAACTGCTCTCGCTCGGTTGATCCGGCTAAAGCTGTGGTTGAAGAACTCCCCTGGACAATAACCTGGGCAACATCATCAAAATAACCGGCGCCCACTTCCCGCTGATGTTTAGAAACGGCTTATCCCGGGGATCGATATCACTGGTTAACAGTGCGGCTGAGTTAGCATCGGTTCTTGCTACCAGAATCGTAGGAACGTCGCAAATGTCGGCCGCTAACCGAGCCGCGACCAGGTTGTTAATGGCCTGACGGGTCGGAATCAGAACCTTGCCGCCCAGATGTCCACACTTCTTCTCTGACGCAAGCTGGTCCTCAAGGTGCACACCAGCGGCACCGGCTTCAATCATCGCTTTAACTAGCTCGAAGACGTTTAAGCTCCCGCCGAATCCCGCCTCCGCATCAGCAATGATTGGCGCCATCCTATGAATGCCGTTTCGGCCCTCATGATGATCAACCTGATCGGCGCGGAGCAACGCGTTATTAATGCGCCTGACGACCGCCGGTACGCTATTCGCCGGATAGAGGCTCTGATCGGGATACATCTGTTCGGAAAGGTTCGCATCCGCCGCAACCTGCCAGCCACTGAGATAAATCGCTTGCAGCGAAGTCGCTCTACGTCTTCCTGCGAGTACGGTCTAGTAACGGCGTCCCGCCGCTGAGTATCACCACCATTGGCAGAAGACATTCTAATCCTCCCGCCCTTGAAGGAATTCCGCGTTTTCAAAACCGAAATCCAGCAGTTCGCTCGCAGAACAGATGCAGATGCCGGGATAGGGACTACAAGATTCCTGGCCGCTGGATTTCTGCAGATTTGAGGATCGGATTAAGGAGCTAGCGGATAACTGATGTGCAGCGTGGGCGCCGCCCAATGCCGTCATGGCAAAGTTTTTGACATATAGTTTGGGTTTCATGGATCATGAGTACAGGTGTGGATTGGTTGGTTGTGCCGATTGGCGTTAACTCTCCCGAACGAGAGAGTTGATCCGGTACAGAATAGTCAACGCGTTACGGCTGCGTTAGGCTACTCGTACCTTCGAGTAACCTACTGCAATACCGATTCGTTGACTAAACCGGATAAGTGGCATGAACGGCGGATAGTAGTTCGTGAGCCTGAGATCCGTCAAGGCCTAATTGCCCGCACGGGTAAACTCTTTTGCTTCACAAATCGGGAATAACGGATAAAGCTCAATCTACCGATCGGAGTTGGCGAACCCGCCGTATCGTCAGATGTCCAGCTCTAATACGTTTCCATCTTTCAATGTCGTCGTGGTTGGCAGTTACAACGCCGACCTCGTTCTCTCCTGCGACCCCATTCCGACCCTGGGAGAAAGTATCCTGGCCGCCGAATTCAACTTGTATAGCGGTGGTCGCGGCGCGAATTCGGCCGTTGCCGCCGCTCGCGCCGGTTGCCAGGTAACTTTCGTCGGCGCACATGGAGCCGATCTTTTTGGAAGAATGGCCCGCGAAAAATTACTACGCGAGAATATCAATATTTCTCATTTCGTTGAGCTCTCCTCCCCCCAAACTGGCGTAGCCCTAGTGATGGTGGAAGCTCCTACCGGCCGGTATATGATTGCCGTTGCGAAATCCGCCAACAGTGAGATTTCGACCGAGCTGGTGCGCGATGCGGCCGAAGCGATCAATGCAGCCGACTTGGTCTTTACCCAATTTGAGATCTCACCAGAAGGAGTGGCCGAAACGGCCAAGTTATGCTCCCACTACAAAAAGCGGCTGGTCCTATATGCGTCTCCGGTTGGTCCACGGTCACACATGCCGGAGGGCGCAACCTTCCTCACTGTGCTCTCGATCCGGGAAGCGCTCGCTCTGGCCGAGACCAGAGAAGTCAGCTACGCTGTTCATTGGTTGCATGACCGTGGCTCGCAAAACCTGGTGTTGGTTGATGGGGACCAGTCGCTCACATTTTCGAACGACAAAGGAATGCATACCGTGCCGATCCCACGGGTCCGACGTGTTCTCTACTCAGGGTCGGTAGAATGTCTGGTTTCCTGGACCGCAATCGCGCTGCTCGGAACCGGAGACCTGGCGCGCGCGATCGAAATCGGTGCGAAAGCGATGGCTCTGAGTCTCGCCCGAGAAGGCGCACAAGAGAGCATGCCGTATCGTTCAGAGGTGCTGGGGAACTGAGTGACATCGGGGTTGGGCAGGTAGGACGTGTTGCTCCGTGACCGCCGGGCGACACGAGGTAGGGCGGCACGTCCCGGGCCGCCGAAACCCGTCGGAGTGCCATTGCTTTTTCAAGAGCTACGCTCTGAGCAGGGGTAAGCCTCCGGCGATATTTTTCGGCCTGGCAGCGTGACCTGGCGGCCCTACCTCGCGTCGCCCGGCGGTCGCGGAGCGACACGCCCTGCCTCAGCCCGACCCTACAAAACCGGCGTTCGCTGAATCTTTACCTCTTCGCGTTGAAGATTTTTAATCCGCGTTTCAGTTGCTTCTACCTCGCTGGCATTCTGTTGCGCACGAATTACGACTCGACTCCGATACGATTCTCCTGCACTTAAGGTCGGCAACCGGCCAGCCGAGCGTTCGAATGGTCTCGGACACGGGAAGCTGGTTGCTGGTTCCAGCCCGGTTACATAGCCGTTCCGCAAAGGCGCTTCGTTCTTCCAAAGGGTAAAATAAGGCAATTCCTTCGTGCGGAAAGAGACCGATGCGCCGCGCTGGCCGTCCGGCGATTTGAGGAGCGCCTCAGTTTGACCCTGTTCATCACTCCAAAGCTCCATCAAATAGACCTCCTCCGTGTATCCGGGACCCTGTGGACCCGTATATTGATTCCAGCCGTCGATACCTTCCGCTGCTCGTTTGTCGCGAGGAGCCACGTTCTTAATGGGAGCAATAAACTGAGTGCCAACACCCAGCAAAGGTGGACCGAAATTAATATGATAAAGCGTCTGAAATTCCTGGGGTGAATCGCCCAAATTCGTGATGCTGTCGTTGAACGTAATCTCTGGTTCTCCGATACCGGTGGAAATTTCCGCCCAAAGACGCAACTGCGGTCCGAACATCATGGTTTCATCAATACTCGCTCGGAGAACAAGCCGCGGTGCAGGTGCGTCTTCGAAAAGAACTTCAATAAAGCTGGCCGGTAAGTAATTGATTCGGCCATGAAGGCTGAGTGACTTGTTACCGTCCACGCACGGTGCGCCCATCGATTCCAGACCGCAGCGGGAAACAAACTCGCCGAATCCGGCCAGCCAACCGAGTCCTCCCTTATCCCCAAGGTTGATGAACTGCGGATGCACAATCTCGCGAACCGGCGAATCCCACCCTAGACGAATGTTGCCAATCTGCCCTTCCCAGATGTTGAATCCGCGGCTCGGCACAACCGAAAACCGCAAAAGACCGTTATCGACGTAAATGACTTCGGTCCCTTCTTGACGCCCCCCACTCAGTGTTTTCTTTCGAACACTCCAGTTTCCGGCTGCGCCTCCGATTTCGCGCGGGTCAAGCGTCCACTCCTTTGACGAAACGCCATTTTCTGCATCGGTTACTATCTTGGAATAGTTGCTCATTCTCGCCTTAAGCTCGAATGACATGACAAATGACAGATTACAAATGACAAATGGAAATTCTCGGGCCGGTATTTGTCATCCGCAATTTGTGATTTGTCATCTCATTCGAGCTTAAGGCGAGAATGAGGGTTCACCGACTGGGAGTACGGGTTGCGGCCAACCCGAGAAGAGCCAACGAAATAACCGTTAACAAGATAAACGCTTCCATGCCTATCCTCCGATTTCGCTACCGCCAATCGTTTACGGCAGCAGCGAGATCAGAGTACCCGGACGCTTTCCCCGACCATCCGCCCTGAATGTAACTGTATATATTACACTCGATCGGTCAACTTGTTGTTCTCAGACTCGTTCCATTGTGGCCGACTAGGCGCAAATGGCGCCCAATCCGTTCATAGCTTCGGCCCGCCGGACTTTGGAAGCGGTTGCGTTATGAAACAAAGGGAATGCGTAAAGCGCAGGCGTTCCGGGCTATGTCTTCGGCGGCGACTGTCCCCCTACGCCTTCGATTTGAAGCGAACCAAAACTAGACGCGGAGTTGCGTGTTTGGCACCACCAAAAACCGCAGTCGCCATCGTCGTCATCCCGTCTGGACGGCCCACCGGTGCGGGAACTCATCGGGCCCAGTTGGCGAATTGCTCGATCGTAATCGGAGCAGGCTTGGTGTTCGACGACGTGGGGATTGCATCTTGAATTGCGGAGGCTGCGTCTAAGCATCGGATCGGAGGCCATGGCGAACAATGGCGACTGCGGTTTTTGGTCGCGCCAACTAAGCAACTTCGTCTCAATTTCAAGGTCGCACCAAAACCAGAGGCGTAATGGGACAGTCGCCGCTACCAAAGACAGGAGCGCCTAAGCCAAAGATCGACCCGGCCAATAGTCAGCGTTTGTATCGGTGGAGTAGTCAGTCGTACGGTTGAACTCACCACCCGCAACAGCAGTTGAACGTCGCCCAGCTTGGCTCGACGTTGTGCGACAATGAACGAGGCACCTGTTCTGATCGTCGGAGGAGGCCCGGTCGGATTAGCGTTGGCTTTGGGCCTGGCCCGGCAAAGCGTCCGCTCGATCTTGTTCGAAACGAAGTTGGAAATTGATCCGCACTCGCGGGCGCTGGGGATCTTGCCGCGCACCCTGGAAATATTTCGGAGTTGGGGTATCTACGACCGCTTTCTTTCGGAAGGAGAGTTTTTTAGCAAAGTACGAGTATGGATTGCTCGCCGCCCCTCGCCGGCATTTGAGGCGGATTTGAGCGTTCTTAAGAAAATCACTGCTGCCAATGGCATTTTGATTATACCCCAGAATCGGACCGAGACGCTACTCCTAGAGTCGGTGCGGGCAGCCGATCACACCGAGGTGCTGCTTGGGCATAAGGTCACTCGGTTTCAACAGGACCACGAAGGAGTCTGGGTCGATGTCCAGACCGCTAGCGGAGAAACCAAGAGTTATCGGGGACGCTATCTGGTCGGTTGCGATGGAGCGCACAGCGTCGTGCGCCAAGAGTTGGGCTGGGAACTCGAAGGGAAGACCTATCCAACGCGGATCCTCCTGGCTGATATCCGAATCCAGGACGAAAGAGATCAACTCCCATATCCGCTCCTTGCTTCTGGAGTTTCCGGTGTTCTCGCCGGCCTGCGCTACCAGCCACAGCACTGGCGAATGATCGCCACACTGAATCCAGACGAGAAGGAACAGACCGCCTTGGAGCCGTCATCAATTCATGGCAGGGTTGTCCAGCTGTTCGGCGAGGGATCGCATGAACAGCTTTGGTCAAGCGTTTTTCATATTCACTGCCGAACGAGTCCACACTTTCGTCAAAGCCGTGTCATGCTGGCCGGTGATGCAGCGCACATCAACAGCCCAGCGGGCGGTCAAGGCATGAATAGTGGTATCCAAGACGCACACAATCTGGCCTGGAAGCTAGCTAGGGTGCTCGCAGGCGCCGATGCCGAATCGTTATTGGCTTCATACGAAACCGAACGACGTGGGACGATACTGAAGAGCGTCGATCGCTACACCGATCTGCTCACCCGCTATGGAATCGGAGCACCCGAGTTCGTCCGTAACATAACTGGCGCGCTGGTAAGTTTCCTTCCGCGGGTTGGACTCATTTCCTTGGTCGCACCTAAAATGGGCATGCTTGACGCCACCTACACGCAATCGACGATTGTGAATGGGCATGGCCATTGGATTGGCCATCGCGCTCCGGACGGAGAGTTGATTGCGCCAAACGAAACCCGAATCCGGCTCCTGGACTTGGCTGGACCCCAACCAGTCTTGTTGCTGTTTGATGAAGGACGCCTGCCTGGCTGGGACCCGGATCGGATAAAACAGCATTTCCAAAACATCGATGATCTCAAGGTGGTTTTGCTAATTCCTCCAAAGGCGCCGAGAACCGACGGCGCATATGTTGCTTTGGATCCGCTGTGGCGAACTTGGAATGCCGCGTGGGGAATAGCGGTCTTGGTCCGGCCTGATGGCCACGTCGGCTGGATGGAGCGACGACCGACCCTTGCAGAATTAGACAGCGGAATTCGAAGGGCCCTCGGTTCAATTTCAGAAGCGACGCCGCAGACCACGGTTTCCGCTCCTTGATCAACGAACGTCAGCGAACGCCAAAGAACCTCAGCGAATGCCAAAGAACGTTAGCATGCACTCACTGTCGTTCGTTGGTGTTCATTGTCGTTCGTTGGTGTTCATTGTCGTTCGTGCCGCGCCTGGTCCGTGAGGAATTCCCGCATGGCCGAGTCCTCGCATAAGGCTATCGCGCGGTCGTATGCGGTCCCGGCTTCCTCAAATCGCTGGACTCGCTTGAGCAGATACGCGGCTAGGTCGATGCACGTCTCGCATGCACCGATTGGATCGCCGCTTCGAGCTGAAACCGCCCAATGCGCCCGATTTCTTCGGCCGCCGACAGAAGGCTGTCCGCCTCCTCGATCATTGGCCTAGACCAGGATGTCACATCTTGCTCTGAGAGCGGTACGTAAGCTCCCGTCGCCGTCCGTCGAGCGTTTCGACGGGCCTCGCAATGCAACATGAGTGCCAGAAGCCCCTGCACCTCTGGTTCGGCTGGCATGAGCTGCCATAGTAGCCGGCCAAGGTGGATCGCTTCCCCGGCCAGCCCCTTACGGCGTGGATCTGCCCCTTCGACGTCGTCCCAGCCGCTCCCGTAGGCAGCATAAATCGCTCCGAGCACAGCTTCGAGGCGCGGCGGCAGCTCATCGGATTCCGGCAGCTCGAACGCAATACCGGCGTCGCGAATCTTCCGTTTCGCACGGGTGAGCCTTTGACCCATCGCGGAAGGTTGCAGGAGAAACGCGGACGCAATGCGGGCCGCGTCCAGTCCCAGTACGGTTTGGAGCATAAGCGGTGTGCGGGCGGCAGCGTCGATCGCAGGATGGCCACAGACGAACAGCAACTTGAGCCGTTCGTCCGGAAATACCATGCCGGCGGCGGCCAGGTTCTGTGCCTCATCCGCGACCGCAAGCAAAGCCGGCAGGGCATCGGTATGCACGCGGGTGTGACGTGCGTCATCAATCAGTCGATGGCGTGCCGCCGCCAGCAGCCACGCTTCCGGGTTTTCCGGCACGCCGGAACGCGGCCAGGTTTTCAGTCCGGCATGGAAAGCGTCGCCCAACGCGTCCGCCGCCGCCGCCACGTCATGCGAACGCGCGGCCAGAAATGCAACCAGCCGGCCGTAGGAATCTCGCGCCACTCGTTCGACCGCGTGATGTGCGTCCATCGCCGGTCCTCAACTCATCGGCGGAAGGAAAGAGCCACCGCTATTTGTCTTCCTCATTCGTGCAGACCCTTGGTAATGGGCTCGGTTATCCGGAATTCGCTAAATTCTACTTCGAATCCCTCCCTTTCAGGAGAACAACACATCAAACCGACCTGGGTATCACTGGGCTTCGCGAAGTAAGCAAGGCGAAGCATGGGGAAAGAAAGGCCGTCAACGGAATATTGAATCCGAATCGCACTGCCCAGTCTGGTCAATCGCAACCAAACCGGACCCTGCGAATCAGCGGGCAGCACAGACCAATCGGAAAAATCGCGGGTAACTACCGCTGAAAAATGAGGTAATCCGTCCGTATACTCAATGCCCGCTTTGATCCAGTTAGCAGCGTCTAACCGGATCATTATTCCCGCCTGATCATAAAGGGCTTCATACTTGGCTTCTATCTTGACCTGGATCGTAAAGTCTCCGGCCTTTTGTTCGTAATAGAAATGTCCATTGTCCCGAACAAAGTCGTAATGCGTAATTCGCCAAAAATCAGTTTTCGCACCGCTAACAACTCGCAGCCGACCATCATCAGCCTTCCAAACCGGAGGTTCATTCAACCATTGCATCAAGCGATTGTCCGATACGAATAGTCACAAATAAAAGAGAATTCGGGAGTGGCTGCGAGCCGCGATAGCGGAACTGAAAGCGCCAACGGCGGTTGGCTCCGACGACTTCTTACGCCGCTGGTTGAACCAAATTGATAAGATTTCCACAAGTATCCTCGAAAACTACTGCTGTGACCGGGCCCATCTTGGTCGGTTCGCCACGAAAGCGCACTCCCAAACTTTTGAGACGCTGGAATTCGGCTGCGATGTCTCGCGCGAAAAAGGCAGTGGATGGTATTCCGGCCTCAAACCTAGCTTTCTGATAAATGCCGGCGGGCGGGAAGCCCATCGGCTCCAATACTAACTCAACGCCTGCGACGCCATCAGGCGAGGAAACGGTGAGCCATCGAAAAGGCCCATTCGTGATGTCCGTCTGCTTGGTGAAACCCAATACAGTCGTGTAGAAGTGCAGTGCCTTGGTTTGGTCGCCAACTGTGATGCTTGCGAGTTTGATTTGCATGATGTGTTGATGTTTGTGGTGTGAAGCGGCCTAACTTGATTAACCTCCTCCCGCAGACTGGACAACCCTGAAAAAAAGCAATTCCTATCAGTTCAGTTACTGATCATTTAATCCCTTTCCATTGAGAATTTGCTGCATACATTTTTCCACCCTTGACTCCCGAGTTTTGGATTGTTTGGGTGCAGAAAAATAAAGATTGTATGCTCTTTGTCGTCCCGGCGTCAATGCATCAAAAGCAGTTTTCAAGGCAGGGTTTTCATCTAATTTATTTTGAAATTCTTCAGGAAATATGAGTTCTGTATTCTTCGTAAAATTCACTTTCAAACCGGCTTTTTCCACTTCAATGGCTTCATAAATATAGGCTTTCAAGATGGGTTCCATCTCAACTATTTCTCGAACATTGGTGAACCGAATCTGGCGCGCCGCCTGCGTATTCTCCCCAGGTTTGATTAGAATACCATTGGCATCATTTAACAAGACACCTTTGCAAAACAAAAGCGCACAGTATTTTTTGAATCCAATTATTAAAACTATGTTAGTTTTCTGAAATGTGTAACAAGGTTTACCCCATCTCAATTCTTCGGTCAGCTGACAGTCAAGAATGAACATTCTCAATTTCGCCAATTCTGTCTGCCACTTTTTGGCTTTACTTAAATATGCATCAACCTTCGGATTCATTCTATTCATCTATTGATACGCTGAAATAAAAGTTAGCTTATATCTGCTTACAATTGCTTTTTCTTCTTTGGCTCTGGCTCGGGTAACTTAACACTCCTCCGGCAGACTGGACAACCCTGAAAAAAAGCAATTTCCTATCGGTTGTTAGGCCGCTGGTTGAACCAAATTGATAAGATTATCGAGACGAAAGAAATCATTACTGGTTCATTCAATTTCACGAATGCTGCGGAGCATTATAACTCCGAAAATCTGCTAATCCTTAAAAATGATCCCGCATTGTTTGCTCCAGATGACGGAGCTTGGTGAGAAAATCTGACGAAAATGAAAGATAAATTATTCGTGTGTCTTCGCGTTTATTCGTAGTTTTGCACGTACGAACTCCCGGGAAAAGGTTTTCACTTCGCGTTTTATTCGCGGTTCCGCAAGCGAGTGATCCGATACGCGCAGCGCCGGGCACCGGCTAACAGGTGCTCGACTCGCTCGACCCGAACATCGCGCCCCAGCACATGTTCGAAGATGGCCTGTTCGGAACGGCAAAAGCCGGTGCAAGCGCTGGCCGCGGCGCAGATCGGGCAATGGTTCTCTACCAAAAGATAGCTACCGCCCTCCTCCTTTTCCCAGATCGCCATATACCCCTCTTTGTTCCGAATCTCCGCCAAATGCGCAATCTTCCTGACCAGGCTTTGCTCGCCGGATAGCAATGCCTCATACCGCTTGCGGGTTCCGGTCTCTCGGACCCGGATCAATTTCTCCAAGGCCTCTTCGCCCAGCACATCTCTGATTTCACCGATAAGTTGTGCCGTGAGTTCCGCATGCGCATCCGGAAAGCGGCGTTGCGCGGCCGGCGCGAGCGAGTAGACCTGTGCCGGCCGTCCCACTCCTCGTACTTCGGACTGGGCGTAGACCAATCCTTCATCACTTAGTCGCAGCAATTGCTGTCGGGCCGCTTCCGGTGTGATTTGTAGTCTGGCGCCGAGATCGGCCGCAGTCTGTGGTCCCCTGGTCTTGAGCAAGAATAGCAAGCGATCCGGCGGCGCCAATTTTTCCAGATCCCTATTTTCCAAGTATTGCCTTGACATATTCAACCACTAGATTTACCAAGTTTGTACTTTTTAAAATAAATGCCCTCCCCAGTAAATGCAACCGTCAGGAGGGGTAACCGAATTCCCAATGAAACTGCTATCTGACAGATTTGCGCTTATTACCGGTGCTTCCCAGGGGCTTGGTCGTGAGCTCGCACGCGCCTATGCTCGTGCTGATGTCCGCGGCCTGGCCCTGGTCGCGCGCGGAAAAGAATCATTGCAGAAACTTAAATCGGACATCAACAAAATCGCACCAACCGCAACCCTGGCAATTATTCAGGCTGATCTCGGTTCGGTGATCGACATCGATCGGGTCGCAGCGATTACCCTGGAGGCGTGCGGCGGTCGATTGGACGTCTTAGTCAATAACGCATCCACCCTCGGACCAGTACCGATGTCTTATCTGCTGGATTATCCGGTGGACGATTTCCAGCAGGTATTGAACGTCAATCTAGTTGCCCCTTTCCTCCTCATCCAGAACTTGCTCGCCGCAATGATCGACCATGGCGGATCCATCATTAACGTTACCAGTGACGCTGGTCGGGTCGGCTATCCTGGCTGGGGCGCGTATGGCATCAGCAAATTCGGTTTGGAAGGACTATCGCAAACCTGGGCCGCCGAACTAGCGGAAACGCCAGTGCGGGTGAATTGGGTTGATCCCGGGAACATGAATACGGCCATGCATCGCGACGCCGAACCAAATGAAGATCCAACCGCCTGGACGGATCCAGCCGCGGTGACCGATATCTTTGTCTTCCTTGCTTCGGAAGCAAGCCAACACGTGCGCGGCCAACGTCTGGAAGCGCAATCCAACTGGCGCAATGCAATAACGAAAGGATAACTCATGTTGCTGCCGCCTGGCCTGCCTTCAATCAAAAATATCCGCGAAACCGTAAGACCGAAATCGGTCAATCGAACGACCGCTTTTCATTTACCTTCGGAACTGAACGCCGACCGGCCGCCGGAGCGCCGTGGCCTGGCCCGTGATCGCGTGCGGTTGTTAGTGCTGGACCGCAACACCGGCCAAGTTACCCACACGCGGTTCGATCGAATCACGGAATTTCTCGATCCTGGGGATTTGCTGGTGTTCAATTCCAGCCGAACGCTTCCAGCTACGTTGGTTGGAACGGTTAGACATTTGCAGTGGGCGGTCGAAGTCCGTTTAGCGGAGTTGCTACCGGATGGCACCTGGCTCGCGTTGCTCGTTCAATCGCCAGAAAAGGCCGACAACGTTGTCACTAAAGGGTTGATCTTGGAGTTTGCCCAAGACCTCCGCTGCGAAGCCCTCGAGCGGGATCAACGGATTCCGCGTCTGTGGAAACTGCGGTTCTCGAAGAGCGGGACTGAGTTTCTCGATTCGGTTTATCGCATCGGACAACCGGTCCGTTACCGCTATCTTTCTGGGCCTTGGCGACTGAGTTATTACCAGAACGTCTACGCGCTTCAGCCGGGTGCAGCGGAAATGCCGAGTGCTGGTCGGGCATTTACCTGGCAGCTTCTTCTGCAATTGCGAAGTCGGCGCGTGGAGAGTGCCTCAATCACTCTCCACGCCGGATTGTCTTCGTATCTCGATAGTGAGCTCGACCGTCAGCACCTCGCTGCAGAGGAAGAATATTGGATTAGCGAGGAAGCTGCCGCCAAAATCCGCCGAGCAAAGAATTCGGGTCGACGCATTGTGGCTGTCGGCACGACCGTTGTGCGAGCGTTAGAGTCGATAGCGGCAGAGTCCGGCGGTGAAGTCAGAGCGTGTCATCGGTACACGCAATTGCGGGTCACCGCTGATTATCGCTTACAGATCGTGAATAGTCTGCTCACCGGATTGCATGAACCGGAAGCAAGCCATCTCGACTTGCTGGCAGCTTTCGTTCCGCCACCGACGATCCATGCGACGTATTCGGAAGCAATCGAGCAACGCTATCTCTGGCATGAATTCGGCGATCTGAATCTGATTTTGTAGATATGACAACTGAATCTAACCTCGAAGGGACGCGAATAAATCGATGAGGGTTATGAAGCAACTTATAGAACTCCTGAGTAGTAGAACGTATACCTCAGCTGGGGAGATTTAGGTTCGAATAAGGGGAGCGTCATGATAGCCTGATCAGAGACCTAGCCAAACCTTTGCTACCTTTGCTTCCGTCTGTTCAAAACTCTCTTCTCTGAGGACTGCAATTCGCGAAGTCGAACGATGCCAGCAGAAGTAAGTGGTAAGACGACTTACAGTAGCGGTAAAACATTCTTTAAACAGAAGGAAGCAAAGTTAGCAAAGCCAGAGGGTTGGTCTCAAGAAAGGGGTTGTAGCGACCGCCCTGGGCATCAAGGAGCTCTAGCTGGTCGACCGAGCGACATGAACGCCAACCCTAAACAACTCGCGATTAAGACTTCGTGGACTGCCGGAGCAACGAAGAAATACTTCCAGGCCAAAATAGCGAATCCGACATAACCGAAGAAGAAGCAGGCGATGATCGGTCGAATTTCTTTGAGGCCTCGCTTAGCGAATGAAGCGAGTTGCCAAAACAGCACGGCTTGGATCAGGAAATTGATGCTGATAAACAGGCCATAGCCAAAAAAGAAATCCCAAAAGGATCGCATTGATCCCATCACCTCAAACCGATGAGTCTTCATTGCCGCAATCACGGCAGCTTCTTCTGGCGTCGGAGCGGCATCGACGCCGAAAACACCGCCCATGGTATGACCGATGCAATGAAGCAATGTAAGAACCGAAGCGATCCGTAAAGAAAGGGTCGGCGTCACGACAAACCTTCGCGCTGTGCTCTTGGGAAAAGTACGGAATGCTCTTTCTGCTTCTATACTCATGACGTTGATATTCCGGAACCCAGAATTTTCTTTCCCTTCTTCCCTATCCATGACTGAGATTTTTTCGTCATTTGTTGGTGGCCAAAGACTCGCGAGTTTAAAAGCAGTCGGAACAGACCGATCAGCAACCGACTGCGGACCGTTGCCGATTCTTCCCGGTCGTGATTAATCGTAAGCTTAACGTGCATGGTGTGAATCGCTGATTAACTTGGCATATCCCTCCAACACATAAGACCAGCCGCCCGGTTTATCGACTTCGGTGCGCAACCGGTCGCCACTTTCGCCGTGTCGTTCGAAATGGCGGTGTTCCAGTTCCACTTTCGTCTTACCAGGATGTTCTGGAATGAACCGAACCTCTACCTCACTTGCTTGCGCAATATCAGGGACGAACTCGAAATCTCCGTTGAGATGCCACGAAAAGACCAATCTTCGTGGAGGTTCATAAACCAGCACTGTTCCCCAGTTGCATTCCGAGCCGTCCTCATCCTTCTCATACCAGCGTCCACCGTTGCGTGGTTCAACGATTACCGCAACCATCGGGCTCCCTCCAATATGATGTTCTTTGGGCCACCATTGGCCCATATTCTTCGTGAAGACCGCAAACGCGTGCCCCGGTTCAGCGTTTACGACGACTGTTTTTCGAACGACTGGATTTTGTTCTGTTTGTTGCATTTGGAGGATTGGGGTTTTTGGATTGTTCGTTTTCGACAAAAGACTTGAACGATTCGAGCGCGTCATACCAGAATCGGTCGAAATAGGCGCGTATGCTTTCGATACCGGCAGGGTTCAGCTGGTAGATACGCCGGTTTCCGATCGGCCGGTCAAAGACCAGGTTGGCCTCCTTGAGCACGCGCAAATGTTGAGACACGGCTGGCCGACTAACCGGCAGACCGCGGGCGATCTCGTGGACAGGGGCCGGGCCTTTGGCCAAACGCTCAAAAACCGCTAATCGGGTTGGATCAGCCAGGGCGATCAATGAACGGCTATGGTTAGCTGACACTTACGGTAAGTGAACACTTACCATTTTGGTTGTCAAGATCCAAGATCGGTCGGGAATGCTAAAGAAGCCCGAGTCTCACCGGCGTGAACTTTGGGCAGCGTAGGTAGCGAGGATGGCGGCGAGCATGTCGCCGAAACGTTCCTTGAGTTCCGCGCAACGGATCGTGTTGTGTATTTCGACGCCCTTGCGTTCGCTTCGGATCAGGCCGGCTTCGCGCAGGATTTTGAAATGCTGGGAGAGGGTCGCCTTGGGCAAAGTGCGATTGTCGACTTTGCGGAAGTTGGAGCAATTCAGGGGGCATTCTGATGCGGCCATTTCCGCGTAGATTTGGGCGCGCACGGGATCGGACAAGGCATAGAGGACGCCTTCGACGGAAATGTCGCTGACTGCGGGATGGAAGAGCGGCCGCACGAAGTCTTTATAACACGGACTTGACAATTAGTCCAATAGTTCATAAGTACGGAACTAACGATCTATACTGCATGAACACCAAAACCATTCTTATCACCGGTGGTACTACCGGAATCGGCCTGGCCACTGCCCAACTCTTAAGCGCCCAGGGCGCGAAGGTCATCGTCACCGGACGCAATCCCGAAACTCTTGCTTCCGCTAAAAAGACTCTCGCCGGAGTGGTTGTCCTTCCCTCGGATTCCGGTGATCTGGCTGCCGCGCAAGCGCTGGGTGAGGAGATCAAAACCTTTGCCGATCATCTCGACGGAGCTTTCTTGAATGCGGGCATAGCGACCTTCGCACCGTTCGACGCAGCAACGCCCAAGAACTATGACGACATGTTCAATGTGAACGTGCGAGGTCTCTATTTCCAGCTTCAATCGCTGCTGCCTTTGTTAGGCAATCCGAGCTCGGTCGTATTCACGTCCTCCATCGCTGGTTCTACCGCACTCGCCGGCGCGTCGATCTATTCGGCGACAAAGGCTGCGGTTATCTCCCTCGGCAAGACTTTAGCGGTCGAGTTAGCCCCGCGCGGCGTGCGCGTGAATGTGTTAAGCCCCGGACCGATTGACACGCCGATTCTAAAGAAGGTCGGCATTCCCGCTGACCAGCTGAAAGGGTTTGAAGAATCGTTTGCCGCCAAGTCGCTCTTGAAGCGGTTCGGCACATCCGACGAAGTGGCCCGGGCAGCAAGATTCCTCCTCTCGGAGGATTCGAGCAACATTACCGGCACGGAACTGATCATCGACGGCGGCGTTCGACTAAACTGATCGAGCCCGAACTATCTCTTCCAACTGGAGCGAAACAATCGCAGTCTGAGGCCGACAGATTTTTAAAAAAGGCGAGGGTTCGAACCTCGCCTGTTGTTTTTGATTTCCAGTTATTTCAATTCGGACGATCGAAACATTTGGCTCCTGGTCTCTCTCATGGCGCTCACCAGCGTAAGCAGCCCTCTGACGCTTCGGGCCAAAGATAGGACGCAATTCGTAAAGCCGAAGACGGACGCGCGGGAGGACGCGTTCCTAGCGGGTCACAATGATCCCCTCATCGCCGCCAAATGGCGTTTCATTTCGGCCACGCGAAAGTTATGTTCTTTTCCACGACGAATGACGACGCTGGTGGCCAGGATATCGATCAGTGTGAGTGCTGCTAGTCGCGAAATCGTGGGCGTGTAGACGTCAGTGTTTTCCAAGGTTTCAACTAGTAGAACAACCGTGCAATGATCTACCAGCGCACCCTCCTTCCCGACGATACCAATGACCGATGCGCCACTCGCCAGCGCGGTCTTAGCCGCCTCGATCACCCCTTTGGTTTGACCCGTATTCGAAATCGCAACCACTACGTCCCCGCTTTTGACCATCGATGCGGCGATGAATTGCTGATGAGAATCGCAGTGGGCCGCACAAGGTACGCCGAAAAGCGGAAATTTTTGCTGAGCGTCGAGTGCCACTATTCCGGACGCGCCAAAACCGAAGAATTCAATTCGCTTCGCCGCCAGCAGCAAATCGACTGCCTTCTGTAGCGCTCGCGTATCCAGTTGCTTCCGCGCCCAGTCCAAACTGTTCATGCTGTAATCGAAGATCTTATTGGCGATGACCTCCGGCGAGTCCGCCGGCAGAATCACCGAGTGGGTAGCCGGCATGCCGAGAGCGACGCTCTGAGCTAAGCGCACTTTAAAGTCCTGAAAGCCGATAAATCCGAGAGCCTCGCAAAAACGGATTACCGTCGGTTCGCTCACTCCGGCGCGTCGTGCTGTCTGGTCGACCGTACCGTTAAGTATAAATTGAGGCGCCGCTAATGTTAGCTCGGCAACCTTCCGGTCCGATGGCCGAAGATCGGTTAAATAAGTGGAGATGATTTCCAACAGGTTGCGATTGGGATCGCTCGGAATCGGGGGTCGAGGTCTTCTAGGCACGGCTACGTGGATTGAAAGTGTAGCGGCTATCGGCCGCTGCCTTCAAGAGCTGAAGTTCTTGTGGAACCTCAATGGCAGCCTGGTCAATGAGGTCGGGCTTGATCGTATTGAACGCAAACAGGCCGAAATGTTGCGCAATCATCGCCGGAACTCTCGCCTGCAAACAGAGGTTGATCGCCTCTGCCAGCGAAAAGTTGCCGACAATGTTCCTTTCCGTAAGCTCTTTGCTGCGGCCGTTTACCGGCAACATCGCAACGTCCGGTCGAAGTTCCTGGAGTTTCTCTACTAATCCTTCGTAGGGAACACAATCACCGGAGTGATACAGAGTCGTCGTCCCGCACCGCCAGACATAGCCAAGAAATCGGTGCCGTCCTCGCGGATCGTATTCGAATGCTTCATGCGCGGCCGCCACTGGAACAACCTCCATTTCATCCCTCAGCGAAATGGACTTGCCGGCTTCGGCCCAAATGAAACGCCCCCGGTCCACTCGCAAATGAGCGACGTCCTCTTCAATGCCGCCCGGCAGAATAAAGCGGGTCCTCGGCTGATTCGTAGCGATTGATTCCAGCGTTGGGACGTCCAGGTGGTCTCCGTGAACGTGGGTGCAGAACACGTAATTCAATTGTGGCAACTCGTGAGCCGCAATCGGCGGCGCTTCCATTCTTTCATGGGAAAACACGTGGTCGCGATATTTTGCTGCCAGGGAATTCGTGAGATAGGGGTCAATGACCCAGGCCAGGTCCGGCGTACGGAAGAGAAAACCGGACTGGCCTAACCAATACAGTTCGAGCTCCTTGGCGGGACTCTGCAGCGCACCGGCCAGAGATCCATCAAAACGCATGAACTTAACGGGGGGCATGCGCAAAGAACGTAATCAGGTTTTCCGCCGCCTCAACCGCCGCTCGGTCGACACTTTCCTTGGTATAGGCGCCCAGATGCGGTGTCGCGATCACTTTGGGGTGTCCGATCAACGCGATGCTATCCCCACCGGCTTCTTCAAAAACATCGGACGCGTAAATTTCGATTTGGCCGGTCTCCAGACCGGCCAGAACCGCGGTCTCATCTACCAATGAGCGTCGGGCACAATTGATTAGAATCAGCCCCCGCCGCGAGCGTTCAACCAATTCGGCAGTAATCAAGGGTCGTCCGCTGGGTAAGGGCGGACAATGAAGGGTCACGAGATCGGCCGAACGCATACCAGTGGACAACCCTACTTTAGCGAACGGATCCGTAGCCACTTCCATCGGTTCCACTACGGAGACGGAAGAGCCAAACGCCGCCAATAAGCGAGCAACCAGTCGTCCAATCTTTCCGAAACCCACAACCAATACCGATCGGCCGTTCAATTCGCTTCCTAACCGACGGGCCCATTTACCTTCTTTGAGCTGCCGATCGGCCAAATGAAAATGCCGAACGGCCGCCAGCGCCAAACCCAGCGTTAGTTCCGCAACTCCTTGGGCATTGGCGCCGGCAGCGCGGAGCACTGCGATCCCTCGTCCTTTTGCCTCTTCCAGCGGTATATTGTCGATGCCGCTACCGTTCCGGCTAATTACCTGCAGTTGTTTGGCCGCGTCCAGCACCCGAACCGAGATCGGCTCAATGCCCGCCAGCCATCCTTCGCATCCCGGCAAGAGCGGCAAAAGCTCCACTTCCTCGGGTAGCCGACCGCGCGGGCCAAAGAGAACTTCCCATCCTTGATCCCGGAGCAGTTGAATCGCAGGATGATCGGAAGCAGACAAGGAACGCGGAGTAACCAGGATGCGTCTCATTATCTTCCGCTGGTTTGTGCGGCTACGCGCGAAAGTCGCTGAAAGGTCGCGGAGTCACTGGGAATCTCTATTGCGAACACATCGGAAATAACACCGGTCCAGCCATGAATGAAATAGTCCCAGCCGTCATAAATGTGGAGCTGCCTTGACTCCGGTTGCCTGTGCGCTTGTTGCAGAAAGCCAAGCGCTCCCCGGTAATTCAGCTCCCAAACAATTGCCCCGCTGGGAAATGCAGTTCCATCCGTAATCGGTGATCCTGGCCGATCCTTGCCCAGTCCAGTCGCGTTAATGATGAGAGAGCGCGGCGCGAGCGTTCGCATAATTGCGTCGTTTTCTTCTGCCGATTTGATCAACCGGGTCTCAAGCTGCGGTGAATCGACTAATCGCTGTAAATGATCCAGCCTTTCGGTAGAAATATCGGAAACGATGATTCGCGTAGGTCGTCCGAGTTGGTGTTCCCCTTTGAGGAGAAACCAGGTGATCGCCACTCCGGCCCCGCCGCTGCCAATACAGAAAACCTGCCCGCCCTCGCCTCTCCAGAAATTTTCCGGCAGGATAGAGCACAGAGTGCGTCCAGCCGAGACGGGATCTTTGGCTTGCCCGATCAATTTTCCATTTCGTTTCGAAATCGAGCTGATTTCATGCATGGCTGTCGCAAACCAGTCGAGTTCATCGAACTGATCCCGAGCAGCCTGGAACAGGTCTATTTTGTGAGTCGTCACTAACGCTCCCCGCGATCCGCCGTCGTTACGGATGAAGTTAACCACCTCACGATAGGACTCGGGCAGAGCATTCAAGGGAAGATCGATGCCATGGATAATCGCACCATGGATACCTAACTCGGTCACCCATTTCGGAAATACTTTCATGATCGACGACTGGCTCGTCGACACACCGATGAAATGGATCGTTGGAGCTTCGGCCGGCGGCAGCGATAAGCTCATGCCTGAATCACCGATTTTGCGATTTTGACGCTGGTTGCTACTGATTCCCGGATGGCGGCCCAGTCTCGATCACGAATCCATTGTTTAGCGGCGAGCCAGGAGCCGCCCACCGCGATAACCGCCGGCTCCTTGAGCCACACTTCCAGGTTATTAAGATTGATGCCACCGGTAGGGACGAAAGTCGGAGAGAATGCTCGAAACGTTGTCGCAAGTATTCGCAACGCCCGGGTTCCTCCATTGCCCTCCGCTGGAAAGAACTTGCACCGCGTCACGCCGAGCACCAATGCCCCCTGCAAATCAGACGGCGTTGCCACGCCCGGCAAATAAGGCGCGCCGGATTCCAAAATTGCCTCCGTTAACGTCCGATCAAATCCGGGTGAAACTAGAAATTGAGCGCTCGCATCCAAAGCTTGTCGAAGGTGATCGCGCGTGATGATAGTGCCAGCACCGACTAACATCTCGGGAAAACGCTTCCGGATTGCACTGATTGCTTGGGCCGCAGCGTTCGTGCGAAAGGTTACTTCCAGCAATGGTAACCCGCCCTGGAGAAATGCTTCCGCTAGATGAGAAGCATCATCAGCCGAATCAAGTTCGATGACTGGCATCAATCGATGATCTGCCAGTTCGGAGAAAATTGGGTGTGGCATATTCAACGTCGTTATCCTACCCGAGTGTATTCCTCTATTTCGGCGCGCGCGCGAACCGTGTAACGGAGGTTGGGAACTAATTTCCATCCTGTAGCTGCGTCCTCGACCACGAGCAGCTTGAATCCGCCCGCCTTTCGGACAATCTCGAAATTTTGGCCGGCATCAGCCGGATAGGAAAAGAGAGTCGCAAAAATTTCTGACCCGATGTTTACGCTGCGATGCACCCAAAAGGGCGGAACATAGACCAGATTGCCCGGGCGCATTTCGGCTGCCTCCACTTTCCCCTCAAGATCTTCCATAAGCAAAATGCCATGGCCGGATAAACAATAGTAAGTTTCCGACCGATCGGCGCGTTGATGGAGATGACCGCGCGTCATGAAAAACTCAGATCCGACTTTTCCGGGATGCAAGACGCTGATTCCGGTAATCAGGTCGTTGCCTCGCTCGGTGAACCGAAGCTCATTAACGCGGTAAGCGACTTCGCCGCCCCGACTTTCCAGTAATTGCTGAAACTTCGGTTGGTCGGCATAAATGCTATTGAGCTCCCGAATATACTTCACGTACCCTCCCGTGTTCGGCTGCATGTCGAGGGATTCGGTGTTCAAAAAAGCGGCGAACGGCGGCAGGTAGTTAACGGCACTCATGGGCGCAGAAATGTGGTCGAGAATGGGTAAGAGAGACGCAGTACCAACTGCAGATTGACGCTTTTTTCGTAGTAATACAACAGTAAAGTCATGCTTTTCCTGATTCCAATCATGAAATGGCAAGGCTCACCGTCATGCCGCGAATCCAAAAACCAGACCTTAATCCGACGTCGAGGTTTTGGGCGCGGACACCTTGTCTCCCGCCTTCAGGGATGACTTACTTTCAGCCAATCGCGGCCGATTTTCGGTTTAGAATTACAATGAATCGATTTTCCGGAACGAACGAGATATTTGTGCCAAAAAGACTTGCCTTCGCACTAAACCAGTAGTAATACTACGCACTTTCGGCGGCGATGATGTCCTCTGCCCCCCAATTAATGTATTCCCGCGGGGCTCTTGCACGTCTTGGCTTGGCTCGCGTTCGCCGGCACACTGTTTTTCTTGTTCCGGTTTTTGCAGCGAATAGCTCCGAAGCCCTAACGCGCAGGGCCATGAAACTTATTTGACCCAAGATCCTTCTTCTACTGAGAGTTGGTAAGGTCTTTAAAAAAATCTGTGTAATCTATGTAATCTGCGGATTAGAAAATTCCTATGCCCCCAGGAACAAAAGATCTGTTACTTGCCGTCGATGTCGGCACCGGTAGCGTGCGCGCGGCACTGGTAGATGTTGAGGGTCAGATCGCCGCATTTCACGCTGCGGAACATGACCAGCAAGTCCCACAATTTGGCTGGTCTCAGCAGAGACCTTCGGATTGGTGGAACGGAGTGGTTCTTTGCATTCGTTCCGTGTTGGAGAAAGTAGAAGCAGCCCCCATGCGGATCGCTGCAGTTGCTTGTTGTGGACAGATGCACGGCACCGTCCTGCTCGATGAATCTGGTCTTCCCGTGGTTGACTACGCTCCGCTATGGAATGACAAACGGACGCGGGGAGTGCTCGACGAATTCTTGCAGAAGCACGACCAGGAAAAGTTGCTGCCGGTCACCGGAAACCCGGCTGCCACCGCTTGGCCGGCGTTCAAGCTCCTCTGGTTCAAACATGACCTCCCGGATGTTTATCGGCGCGCGAGTTCGGTCCTCATCGTCAAGGATTTCATTAATTTCAAGCTCACCCACAACAAAGCGATCGACCATCCAGAAGCATCGACTACCTACCTCTACGATGTCGGAACGAACTCTTGGAGCACCTCGATCATCGACCTTTTAGAACTGAATCCGAATCTGTTACCCGAGCTGAAGTCGCCAATCGACATCGTCGGAACGATTTCTAAGCAGTGCTCGGAACAAACCGGTCTTTCGTCAGGAACTCCCGTCGCAGTCGGAGCCGGCGATTTTCCGGTCACTTTGCTGGGTTCTGGAGTCAGTCCAGTCGGTGTGGGTTCGGACTCCACCGGTACTTCTACGCTACTCACCTTGCAGACGGAAAAGCCTGTGCTGCACCCGATTATTAGCAACGTAGCCGGGATCGACCAAGGTTGGAGTGCATTTACTATTTTGGACGCAGGCGGTGATGCGATGCGCTGGGCGCGCCGCGCTTTCCACGATAACGAGCTGAGTTACGACGAACTGGTGAAACTCGCCGGTGCAGTTGCTCCCGGATCTGACGGACTTTTGTTTCTCCCCTATCTCAATGGGGAGCGCCTTGGTCCACGAACCAATGCCAGAGCCCAATTTTTCGGTCTCACCTACGGTCATCAGACCGGTCATCTGCATCGTGCGGTCATGGAGGGAGTCGCGTTCGCGTCGCGGCGAAATTTGTCCATCATGGAGGAGAGCGGGAACACACTCAATTACATGATCGCAAGCGGCGGCGGAGCGAAGACGAGGCTCTGGTTGGAAATTAAGGCCAGCATCTATCGGACACCCATTCGTACGACTAAACACTCGGAATCCAGCATTCTAGGTTGCGCCATGATCGCCGGTACCGCAGCAGGTATTTATCCATCTCTCGCCGCAGCATCGAAGCGCCTCATTCAATTAGACGACGAAATCGTTCCCAATCCCGATTGGGTTCCTCGCTACGAAAAGCTGGCTGCCCTTTTTGACGAGATCTACCACGACGCCGGACCGTACTATGAGAAGTTGGATAAGTACGCGGCGGAATTCGGGGCCGCGGCTTCGAACATTGGATGAACGTTTCGGCCAGTGCTGTGGCGACGTCCCCTGAACATCGGAGGGCGCGCCGCTGGCGGCGCCTGCGAACGGCCCACTACGAAGCGTAGGCCCTTGGTAATCGCTCAATTCAATTTTCAGGGATCCTTTGGTCTCGATTACTCGGTTGCGCACCGGGTGGCATCCGGGCGTCGCAAGCGACGCGCCCTCCGAACGCTTGGCATCGCGACAACCAGTGAGATCCTAAAAGGCGACGCCGCGAACCTCCTAGATTTTGGATTTCGAATCTTCTCCAAATCACGCCACCACCTTCAGCATCCCCCCATCGACAAAATACGCGGACCCAACTGAATAGCTTGCCTTCGGCGAGCACATGAAGACGAAGAAGTGCGCGATTTCTTCCGGCGTGGCAAATCGATCAATTGGCGCGTATTCGCGGGCAACACCATCGAGATGGGCCTGCCAATCGCCTCCCTTATCGGCAGTCAATTGTTTAGCGGTCTTGATCCAATCCGGAGTGAGCACTAGGCCGGGATTAATTGTATTCACGCGGATATTGTCTTTGATGAGTTCGTTCGCAAGAGTTTTGGAAAACATCAAGAGCGCAGCTTTGGTTGTGTTGTAGATCGGCTCATACCAAAGCGGTTGGACGGTGCAAATCGAACCATTGTGCAAAATTACTCCGCCGCCACGCTTGCGCATGAACGGTACCAGGCCGCGCGCCAGGCGTACAGCTGCCATCACGTGTAACTCCCAATAGTATTGCCACTTCTCGTCGGGCGCTTCCATAACCGTCTCATTGCTGCCAGTCCCGGCGTTGTTGATCAAAATATCGGCGCCGCCGAATTCAGTCTCGGCCGCTCGAACGAGTGCGTCGACTCCAGCGGCTGTAGCAACGTCGGCGGCTACTCCCAGTGCACGTACTTTGAACTTTTCATTGACCCGCTTGGCCTCAGTTGTGACTCGGTCTTCCTGACGGGCCGCCAAGACCAGGTGTACCCCCTCCGCTGCTAAACCTTCGGCCACAGCGAGCCCGATTCCGACGCTACCGCCAGTGATGACGGCCACTTTATCTTTTAACTCTAGATCCATAATAAATGCTTTATGTAGCAGTGTTGTAGGTAATTACTTCACAATAACAATCTTGGACCGATCGATGGTAAGGGCGACTGCAAGAATCAGCACCAGCCCGAACACGATCTGTTGGGCAAAGATGTTCACGCCGATAAACGTCATTCCCACTCGCACGATTGTGATGATCAAAGCGCCGACCGCCGTTCGGCCAATTCCTCCTGCTCCGCCGGTGATCGCCGTGCCACCGACGATTACCGAGGCGATCGCCGGCAACAACAATTGATCGGCCAGATTGGGAGAGCCGCTGCCTTGTCTTCCGGCCATCAGAACGCCAGCTAATGCCGCCAGCGCACCCGAGATCGCGAAAGCGAGTACTTTGTAACGATTGACTTTCACACCGGATGCCCAGGTGGCCGCTTCACCGGCGCCAATCGCAATACTATATCGACCGAACGGCGTGTATTTCTGGCACCAAATGCCGAGTGCGGCTACAATCCCGGCAATCCAAATCACATTCGGTAACCCGAGCAGCCGCCCATTAACCCAAGTGAGATAGGCACGGCCGGATTCCTCAATGCTGATCGCGCGCTCGTGCGACAGTAAGAGCGCAGCGGAAACCAGCAGCCCGCTGGTAGCCAGCGTCACAATAAACGAAGGAATTTTAAGCCATACATGAAAAACCCCGCTCACGACTCCGGCCAGCAAGCCCATCACTAACGCTGCAACTAGAAATCCGTAGCCGTAAGTTGGGAGCATGAGCGCGACAATGACGCTGGCAAAAGAACAGATCGCCTGAATCGAAAGATCGATGCTTCCCAGCATGACGACGAAGGTCGAGCCAGCACCTAGGATGAATAGAATCGCCGTGTCGGCGACAGTCACGATCAAGCTCTCTAAATTGAAAAAGCCGGGTCGCAAGGTGCCGATCACCAATACTAATCCGACCAAAACGAGGAGGGGTGCAAACGCGCGAATCTGCTCGCCGTAATTGGGCTTCTTCAACGTGGTTGATGGCGCTGGCATATTCTCAAACCATGTGGCCGATGAGATCGATCTGCTTTGGCTTATTTCCCGGCGGTGCGTCGAAACGAGCGGTCACCTCGCCATCACGCATCACGATAATAGAGTGGGAAAGCCCGATTGTTTCTTCCAGTGTGTCAGCGGTGAGCACAATCGCAATTCCTTGTTCGGAGAGCGTGCGCATCAAATCATAGACTTCTTCTTTGGCTCCCACATCAAGTCCACGAGTCGGGTGATCGAAAATAAATATCTTTGATTGTGCATTCATCCATTTCGCAAGGACGACCTTTTGTTGATTGCCTCCGCTGAGGTTGAGGCAAAGCGCGTCAATGCTGGGTGTGCGGACGTGCAACTTCTTGACCCAGCTTTCCGCCATTTCGCGCTCCCGCTTGGTCTGAATCGCTCCCGTCTTCATGACTGTGGCGAGACTCGCTAGTGTGATATTGGGAACGATGGGTAACGAAAGCACCAGGCCTTCTACTCGGCGCTCGCGTGGAATGTAGCCAATACCCAGAGCTGCCGCCTGATCTGGCGAGCTCAATCGAACCGGCTGCTGCGAGATCCTCAAAGTACCGGAGGTGTGCGGAAGAAAACCGAAAAGTGTTCGGGTCAGTGCTTCCCGCCCCGATCCAATCACCCCGGCAATGCCCAGGATCTCCCCTTGTCGCAAGGTAAAATCAACGTTGCGATAGGAGCCGTCCACCGTCAGGCGCTCGGCCTGAATCATTACAGTCTCTCCCGGCACGCGTTGCCGAGCCTCGCGGTAATACTCGGCGTGAAGCTCTCGTCCGACCATGAGCCGGTGTAATTGCGGAACGGTTGTTTCACTAGCCGGCATCTCGGCTACCACCTTGCCATCCTTCATGACGTAGACGCGGTCAGAAATATGCAGCACTTCATCCAAACGATGCGAAACGAAGACGAAACTCGCGCGAGTCCGCAAGGCCCTCACCCGCTCGAACAGAATATCGATTTCGCGTTGCTCTAAGACGGAGGTTGGCTCATCAAGCAAAATCACCAGGTGTCTTTCCGTCCGCTCTTCCAGCGCCAAGGCCTTCGCCAATTCGACCATTTGCCGTTCGGCAAAGCTTAATCGCGCGGTTCGCGCGGACGGATCTATATTCAACTGGACTTTCTCCAGCTGCCGCCGAGCTGCGGCATGCAAAGCCGGCCAGGAAACAACTCCCAACCGACTAAACTCTTTCTCCTGACCAAGATAAATATTTTCCGCAACGGTAAGATTAGGAAGCAATGATTGCTCCTGAAACACGATACCAATTCCGTTGAGATTGGCTTCACGCGGGCTGTTCAGCGTAAGGGGTCGGCCGTCGAGCAGCAGCGCTCCGTTATCGGGCCGATAGACTCCCGCCAGAATCCGAATCAGCGTCGATTTACCGGCGCCGTTTTCGCCGACCAAGCCAACAACTTCACCCGGTCTGATCTCGATTGAGACTCGGTCCAACGCTTGAACCCCAGCGAACGCTTTGCTGATGTTGGTTAAGCTGAGAAACGCTTCTTCCGCCATGGGCTCTACTTCACAAATTTCATCCGCTGGCGATCGATCGAAGACGCCACCGCGATGATGATGATAATCCCCTGAACCGCTTGTTGAATATCCGGAGAAATGCCGAGCAAAACCATTCCGTTACCCAACACGGCAATGATCAGCACGCCGACCAGTGTATTCAGTACCCCTCCGGCGCCTCCACTTAATGATGTGCCACCGACCACGACTGCCGTGATGGTCGAAAACAATCTGCCGTCACCGATGGTGGCGTTGCCTTGGCCGAGCTGTGCCGCCGCCAAAACTCCCCCGATTCCATAGAACGCGCCGGCCAGCGTGAACACCAGAACCTTGACCCGGTTAACGTGGATACCGGAGAGCAAAGCGAGATCTTCACCGCCCCCGACGGCTAGAACATGCCGGCCAAATATGGTGAATCTTTCGATCAACCAAGCGACGACCAGCACTCCCAAAGAAACCCAAACCGCCAACGGAAAGTTGAAAAAGCGAGTGAGGGCGAGCGAGCGAATTTCCGGGTCGAGGACCCGAGCGTTTCTCCCACCCAGTATCAAGGTTGCTAGCCCGATTCCAACGAACCAGCTGCCCAGCGTAACCATGAAGGACGGAATACGGACTCTCACATGAACAAACCCATTCAGAAATCCGATGGTTGCACCCGCGATGACGGCAAAGATTGGCGCGGCCCAGCCGAAGGAATTCTGGTTCATATCGTTGCGGACTAAGATGGCAACGACGACTGCGCCGAGCGCAAGTATGCCCTCTACGGAAAGGTCGACGCTCCCCAATAGAATGACGAAGGTGGCTCCCAAAGCGAGTACCAGCGGAATCGCAGCAGAATTGGCGATCCGGACAAAATTAAAAAAATCAAAAAAACGCGGATTGAATAACCCGATTAAGAGGCACAGGACGACCAGCGCGAGAAGCGGGGCAAAAGATTTGAGCCGCTCCAGCCATTTGCGGGAGCGCGTTTCAGGTCGCGCCGGCTTAACTTGGTCCGACTCAGTCTGTGGAATCGTGCTCGTCGAAGATTTGTTCACTTCCCAAAATTTTCGCCGCCGTGCTCGTGATCAAACAATGTGGAGATAGTCGGCGATCGGAGGGTGCGCCGCTGGCGGCGCCCGGAAACGACCCATGGCTCACCAACATATTGAATTAAACATGGGTTGTACTAAGTCGTCTCAGAACAATAAATAGCGCCAATTCATCAAGGACCGTTTGGGTGCGCCGCAAGCGGCGCACCCTCCGACGTAAGGGGATATCTCAATATCTTTTAGCAACGACGAGGACTAAGGCAGTTAAGCCTTAATCTTCCGCTCCACCAGATTTCCGTCTTGATCGAGACGCAACCCTAGGCCTCCCTCAACTCGCGACGTTGCCCCAGTAATCGTTCCAATCAACCTTAGGCGTGGTTTGAATGTAATTCTTTATGAAATCATCGACCGTTTCCTTCGTCACCAGGATGCCTTTTGCGTTGTAGTTACGATGATTGTCCGGTTCTTTGGTCACATCAAATTTGCCCGTCCGCGCACCGTAGCCAATCGACAGGCCCATTCCTCCCTGCCAGTAGGGATTCCAGGAAGCGGTCGCCGCCATATCTCCGCGTTTCACCGCCTCTACCGCGATCCCGTCGGTGCCGGAAACAGGAATTTTGCCGTTTAATCCTTCCGCCCGCAACGCTTCCAACGCGCCACTGGCCATATCGTCGTTCGCAGCCCAGATTCCTTTAATGTCTTGCCCAAACTTGGTCAGCCAGGTACCGGTAATTGTGAACGCCTCCGATGCTTTCCAGTGAGCCTCTTGGAAATCGAGCAATTTCACATTCGGATTTGCGGCTAACGCCTTTTCCAGACCCTGCTTTCGCTGAATTGCCGGTGTATTGGAAATGATGCCGCCTAAGCCGACGACTCCGCCAGAGCCACCGAACGCCTTAAATAAAGCATCGGCTGTCTGCTGGCCATACGTTACCCCATCGAAAATGATGTGGGCAATGTAATAGGGGCTAAAATCCTTCGGATGTAAATCATCCGGTTTATTCCATTGCGTCACCACATGGGCTTTGGCATTCACGCATGCTTCGACGATGGCTCGAGCATCCGGTGAGTCGTTTGGATCAACGTTCAAAACCAAATTGCCACCAGTCTTTGCCAAGATGGCGCGAATATCAGCGATTCCTTTTTCGCTATTTCCTTCGGTGACCAGCGTGACATATTCGCAGCCGACCGCTTTGGCAAAATCAGCACCTCCTTGATTCCAGGTCGCATGATACGGATTGGCCAGGGATCGGATCGAATTTACCAGGACTGGCTTGCTATCTGCGGCAAACAGTTTACGCGGTATAGCAGTTAAAACTGCGGTAGCGCCGGTTACGACTGCGGCTCGACGAATAAACGTCCTCCGGGGGATCGGTTGACGGATTAGATCAGAGTTTTCAGGATTCATATCGCTCAGCTCCACTTCCGCACTCCACTGGGAGATGATTTTCTCCAGCTAGCGACGGGGGGAATAACGCGAGGCTATGTGTTACGGCCGAAAAATCAACACGGAAATAATACTACAGGATAAAGCGTCGACGATTTAATGCTTCTTCAATTTACGCAAACCCTTTCTTTCCGCCTCAAGCCGCTATTCTGGCCGAAAGTCAGCTTCGGAAGTCGGTGGTTTTCACCGACGAACTGTTCCGACTGGCCGAACAGACAGCCCGCTTTGACGTAGTATTCTTCCATGATTCTAGAGCCAGCATCCTAGATCCCGTACTTCTCTATGGCCGTTGATGATCGTTGGGCGGGTGGAGACTTCGCCCGGACATTGGTAATTCGTCGCTTAAGCAGCCTTTTGCCACATTCATCGAGAGTGTCGCATTGGCAGCGATGTTGCAGCCGGACGAGCAGACGCTGCATGGTCTTGATCCGATCAACCAACGCCTCAAGCTCTACCAATTTTCGCTCAGACAGTTCTTGCCAACGGGCCGGTGCCCGGGTGCCACTGGCAAAACCAAAAAACAGTTCTCGGATTTCATCCAAAGTGAAGCCGGTTCGCCGCGCGCGTTGTATCACGGCCAGCCGGTGGAGGGATGTTGTATCGTAACGTCTTTGCCCATGCGTTCTCTGAATCGGAGGAAGTATTCCGATCTGTTCGTAGTAGCGAATAGCTGACGGCCGAAGCCCGACTTCTCGCGCCACCTCGGAAATGGATAATTGTGGCATTCGACAGCATAGATGATCCCATTCCCATTGCTATTCGCGGCCAATACGAAAATCTAAAAAAAAGCTCTTGCCTTAAAGTCGACTTGAAGTTGCAGCGTTCGAGCCATGCTCAACCCAACAAGAACTTATCGATGGCAGGAGAACACATGAAAAACTTTTGGATAAAGCTGGCCTCGATGGCAACCATGGGTGGAGCCGTTTTGTCGTCACTTGTTTTCCCGGGCCGGGTTCAGGCATCCGATACTTCGACCAAGTCAAAGCAGGAAAGTCCTCTCGCTTGTAACGCCTTCGCACTCTCTCCGGAGCAAAGGACCCGGCACTTTGATGAAATCGGTCCAGCCTTAAGGGCCTTAAAGAAGAGCGTTCGGGAACTCGACGACGGGTATGAGTTCGAATTTCCTGTGGACGCGGCAACCCTTCAGTTACTGGCCGAATGGACCATCCAGGAGCGGATGTGCTGTCCTTTCCTTGACATCGATTTGCGTCTGGAGCGAGAAGGAGGTCCCCTCTGGCTGCGCCTGACCGGACGGAACGGCACGAAGGAATTCATAAAGATGGAAGCCGCAGCGTGGATCAGCCAATGAAGCAATCGGCTCATGAAAGGAGTCGTTGGAACCGCCATGGCAATCGTCAGCATTCTTTTCTTCGCGTGAAGTAAGAGTCCGAATCTCTAAACAAAAGGAAGCAAAGAGGTTTTTAAACAGAAGGAAGCAAAGGTAGCAAAGACAGAGGATCCTTCTCTCTAGGAGAGGTTTAATCAGACCGAAGAAAGGCGGTGCTTCCGGTATTTGTTGAACGCATCTGCACGAAGGGTAATCTGGCGCCGGGCAATGTTCTGCAATGGGCCGAAACTTTGCTATCTTCCCGCCTTCTGTTTAAAAACTCTCTGCTTACTTTTGGTTGTTGTTCCGCCACGGTGCGTTTCTTCGCGTTTTGCCGAGACTTTTTGATTTAAAATTCTTGTACAGATCAAACCGTTGGGGGTTAACAGTAAATTCGGCCATAAAGAGTATATCTACCGATTGCGCACATTTTCATCGGTTTAAGACTGACGTCAGACGCAGGCCACTTCGCTCTCGATCAAGAACCGGATCTCATCCGGGATTTAGTCCGCGAGTTTTTGGATCGGTTGCGATGAAGTAGTCGCCATGGTAGGGCGCGTCGCTCCGCGACCGCCGAATCGGATTGCGATGTTGTCGGTCACGCCCGGAATGGCGGGTCGTCGATTCGGCGGCCACGGAGCGACGCGCGCTACCTATCTCGCAATTTGGATGGTGGCGCATGAAAAGTTGATTTCCAAAGCCGCCGAAAGTGGCGCCCATCCGCAAATCCGCAGCTCTCGGCAATCGATTCAAGCGTGAGCCGGGAATCTCGGAGCAACGATCCGGCAAACTCGAGTCTCAGCCGTTGCTGATACTGCAATGGAGTCAGACCAGTTGTCGTTTTGAAAACGCGCACCAGATTACGCGAACTCATGTGGGCGAGCTTGGCCAAACGCGGCAGGCGCACCGGTTCAGCAAAGTGCGCGCTCAACCAGTCTTGGACCCGATGAACACCAGGATGCAGGTGGTCTCGAAACGAGAGATAAATGCTGGTTTGATCGTGACCGCCATGTCTTCGTAGAAAAACTACGAGGTCGCGCGCAACTTTTGCGGTCAAAGTCGGACCGTAATGCAGCTCGATCAGGGACAGCGCCATATCAATTCCTGACGCGATGCCGGCGCTAGTTGTGATTCTTCCGTCGTGCACATAGAGCGCAGTGGTCGCGACTCGCGCATCGGGATAACGACGTTGCAATTCATCCGTCAACGACCAATGCGTCGTACATCGGCGGCCATTCAGAAAACCCGCCTCCCCCAGCGCAAATGCACCGGAACAGACCGAAGCCAGATGCGCTTCCGATTTGTACGCTTCTCGCAACCAAGCCATGATCCGCGCGTTTAATAGTTTGCCGTCTTTTATGTGCTTCGACCACTGTCCCGGAACGACGATTAAATCATTTCGGCCAATATCGGGCAGTTCCGTCTCGGTCTTAAAGATTAAGCCCTGTGCGCTCGAGATTTCAGGCGAACTCGCACAAAAGCGCAATTCGTATCCTGCTCCGTAGTTCGCCGCCGAGTGGAAGGCTTGAGCCGGCCCCGCCATGTCCAGGAGATGGACATTCGGAAGCAAGAGAAAGACTACTCGACGCTGAACCGGATCGGTCAAGAGAGTTATACGGAAGGAATTCCATTAATGGCCGCCAAGTCAGCCACCACATCGTTAACCGTTCGAATTCGCGCGAACCGCCGCGCGAGTGCGTATTCGGTCCGTTCGGTGATTGCCTGCGGGCTCAGTTCCGGTCCTCCCGCCCAATGCTGAATCGGAAATGTCAATGTGGCCTCGGTAACAAAGTCGACCTCGTAACCCAGATCACCCCCGTCTCGCGTCGTGGTCTCGCAACATTGCTCCGTCTGGATCCCAGTGATCACCAGGCGCGGGGCGCTCAGCGCGTTCAATCGGCGCTGGAGATCCGTGCTGGTAAAGCAACTGCGCGTGGTCTTGTGCAACACCACATCGTCAGGATGCACATTCAGGAAATCCATCAGGCGATAATTCGGGCCGGGGCCCCAACCCGGGTCAGAGTCCTGATGCAGAAAAAAAAAGATCGGCTCCCCTGCTTCGCGATAAGCTGAGATCAGAGCAGATACATTGGATTCAAATTTTGGATTGTTGCGGCGGCTCCAACGGATTGGATCGGTTTTAAACGAATCCTGGACATCGATCACTAATAGGGCGGAACGAGACATATGGTTAATTCTTTTAAGATAAGGACTACATTCAATCTGTCCTTCTTAAATAAAAGAGATTGTTGCAATGCACCAGGGGCCGGTTGGACAATCAGCGGACGGATTTGGACATAAAAGATATCTGACCTTTCGTCCGCGAGCGCAACGCCCTAGGAATTGGTATACCAACGCGATGAGCGCTGAAAGCGCGCTTCAACGTCCTGTCGTTCCGCCCGAGTGGATAAAATTTCCGGCTTCGCAAAAAAACGTGTTGTCTCACGCTTTCAGCGCTAGCATCGCTTTTGTTTTTGTTCCTAGGGCTTCGCCCTAGGCTTTCATGAAACGCGCCTTCGGTGCTACATAAACCGCCGACGCTTCTTCTTCACTCTTGAGTCTTCTAAAATATAGTCGTTCGAGCGCGCGGCCGATTGCCATTGCTCATCAACCGTCCTACGTTCCCAATCTATGGATTACCGATATCTAGGACGGACAGGACTTCGAGTCAGCGAGCTTTGCTTAGGTGCCGAGAGCCATGCGATGCTCGATCATTTCGTCGCAGCCGGCGGCAACTTTATCGATACGGCCAACGTCTACACGACGGGTGTCTCCGAAGAGATTCTGGGTCGATGGCTCAGCCATCAGCAACGAGACAATCTTGTCATCGCCACCAAGGTTCGCTTCGCCATGGGCGATGGTCCGAACGATATCGGCCTTAGCCGCAAACACATATTATCTTCCATCCATGCCAGCTTGAAACGGCTACAAACCGATTACATTGACCTTTATCAAGTCCACTGCTGGGATCCCGGAACCCCGTTGGAGGAAACTTTGTCGACCCTGAATGATTTAGT
>WNFJ01102588.1_pt1 | contig 34921 bp, 29 predicted proteins | sample 5400461 | NCBI WGS metagenome assembly WNFJ01 (sample SAMN13153349, study PRJNA577476) | soil metagenome | isolation source: 115 cm saprolite on Douglas fir-dominated hillslope | place: USA:California | collected 2013-09-17
GAAGGGCAAGGCCAAGCCGGAACGGCAGTCCCAGCGGTTCAAGGTTAGGCACGAGATTCAAGGCAAGGACCAAGGGGTTTCGGCGAGCGGCATCGGCGTCCATCTCAATGCCCCAGAAACCGTAGCGCTCGGAAGGACCGAACGGGACAAAGGCACCGAGGGTGCCGCGAAGGGGGGCATGGACGGCCCCGGCGCCTGCTCCGACGCCGAGACTCGATCGCAAAGTCCAGAGCGCCCGCCGCCATGCTCCACGGAGGTCAGCCACCAGCGGCAGCGGGGACTCGCCGGGCTCGACCGCATTGGCCACGTCGCTCGGATACCGAAATCCGACCTCGGCTTGCAGATGCAGGTCATGCCGAAAGTCGTGCAAGAGCTTCCACGAAGCGCCTGCATTGACGCCAACCGGACGCACGCCGTCTGCATCGACCGGCGCAGTCCGCTGGTACAGCGCCTCGACACGCAGCCCAAGATGAGTGGTAACGAGAAACTCTCCTTCGAAGGAGGCCTGCCACTTGTGGGCCCCCCCTCGGAGCGCGCGCCAGTTTAGGCCGTTCAGCTCCAACTCCACCTCGCCAGCCTCGCGGCCGTCGATGTCAGTAATCGTTTCGGCAAGAAGGGGCTCCGGTATCGGCTGCCGGTGTGCCGCCTCGTCCTCAGCAAACGCGCTGCCCGTCGCAATCGCCGAGCAAATTCCTGCGAAGAACGCAACCCCCCAACCGGAGGTCAAGTTTCACCCATTTCGTGTCGGAGCTACCGGTGGGGGGGCAAAAACGAAACACCAGAGCGTCTTAGGAATTGACGCCACGGTCCAGTCAAAAGCGACTCGTAGGTAAGAGTGGGGACATAGAGCGGGCAAGGCTGCATAGAAAGCTTGCATTTGCCGTGGCAATCGCCGTAGTCATGGCGGCCCCAAAGAGGAGCGTTCCCCCATGGCGACGAAGAAAAAGAACAGCAACAAGCCGCTCTCGAAGAGCGCGATTCTCGAAGCAGTGACCGAGGCCGTCGGCGACGGTGTCTCGCGCAAGCAGGTCAAGCAGATCGTTGAGACGCTTGCCGATGTGGGTCATAAGGAGCTCAAAAAGAATGGCATCTTCGTCTTGCCGGGCTTCGCAAAGTTCGTCGTCGTGAAGAAGCCGGCGCGGCCCGCCCGTGAAGGGATCAATCCTTTCACGAAGGAGAAGCAGAAGTTCGCCGCCAAGCCCGCCAGCAAGGGCGTACGCGCGAGGCCCGTCAAGGCGATCAAAGACGCGGTTATTTAGGCTTTTCACTCGCTTGACACGATCTGGTGGGGGGGAGCGAGGCCGCTCGGTCCCAGGTTTGGCGTTTGGGGTCCCGGCCCAAACACCCCCCCAGCCGAACCTTGCTGGGATCCATTCGTCCGGCCCGGATTCGGCCCTAGTTTCGACGGCCGAGTTCGGCAACTTCGTGGAAAGGTCCATGAAACGCAGGCTTGGGAGACTCGGTTGTCTCCATGGCCGTTGGCCTCACCGTTCCGGAGCGAACCGGCCGCGTCGTAGCGAACGACGTCGAAGTAAAGATCCTCGGTACGTGCGCGTATCCTTCGCCGCTCAATCAGCGCCTTGCGCGTGCAGCGATTCACTACGTGGGCAAGGCCGATCGTGTCCCGCTCGACGATCGCGTATCCAAAATCAGTGAGTACGGCGGCGACCTATCGCGCGCGCCCGCGTTCGAGCTCGCCGGACCTCGCGACAAGATCTTCTACGATCCGGGCCTCCTTGCCTGCGGCATCGTAACTTGCGGCGGGTTGTGTCCGGGAATCAACAATGTCATCCGAGGTCTGGTTCTCGAGCTGACCGGAGGCTACGGAGTCGAGACCATTTTTGGCTTTCGCTACGGCTACGCGGGCCTGGTGGCGGGATGCGCCGCGGAGCCAGTCAAGCTGACCCCGGAGCGAGTGGCTGACATTCACCACGAGGGCGGGACTTCTCTCGGTACATCGCGAGGAAGCCAGGACCCCGCTGAGATGGTCAAGACACTGGAGCGGCTGGGCATTCGCATCCTCTTCGTCATAGGCGGCGACGGAACGCTTCGCGGCGCGATGACGCTGGTGGCCGAGATTGAGCGGCGAGGCCTGAGCATCGGTGTCGTTGCGATCCCGAAGACCATCGACAACGACATTCATTTTATCGATCGAAGCTTTGGTTTCGAGAGCGCGTTTTCCGCTGCGGTCGACGTCATCCGTGGTGCCCACGTCGAGGCTCTCGGGGCCATCAATGGCGTCGGATTCGTCAAATTGATGGGGCGCCACTCGGGCTTCATCGCTTGTCAGGCGGCCATCGCCTCGACCGATGTCGACGCCGTGCTCATCCCCGAAGTTCCTCTGCGCTTGGAGGGGGAATCTGGTTTCCTTGCCTTCCTCGAGCGCCGCCTGAAGCGCAAGGCGCACGCCGTCATCGTCGTCGCGGAGGGCGCCGGACAGGAACTCTGCTCCGACGACGCGGCGGAGAGCCTGACGGACCCGAGCGGAAACGCGCGCCTGCGAGACGTTGGGCTGGTACTGAAAAATCGAATCGTCAGTCACTTTCGCAAGGAGCGAATCGACCTGACTCTGAAATACATCGACCCGAGCTACCACATACGAAGCGTCCCGGCATTGCCCACCGACAGCCTCTATTGCTGGAATATGGCCCGCAACGCCGTTCATGCGGCAATGGCGGGCAATACCGAAATTCTCATTGGTCGATGGCACGGCCGCTTCGTTCACGTACCGCTGCCGCTCGCAACGCGGTTTCGAAAACAGGTCGACCCCAACGGCGACCTGTGGATGGCCGTCGTCGAATCCACCGGACAGCCTGTTTCGTGGGATTCACCCGATTCAGCATGAGCCGGAGAGCCGGTTGTGGGGTGGGTTCGGGACCCACGCCACAAACCTGGGGCTAATCGATCTCGACGAGGACTGCGGTGATGTTGTCTTTCCCACCGCGGCCGTTGGCCAAGTCGATAAAGCGCTTGACTGCTTCTGGGCCCCCCATGGCCACGATGTTCGGAATGTCCTCGTCGCGCAGGTACCCGTGCAGGCCATCGCTGCACAAGAGAAAGCGCATTCCGGAGGCGAGCGGCACGCAGCGCGTGTCGACCTGCACGTACTCGCGGTTGCCTACGGCGCGCGTGATGACGTTCTTATGAGGTGAACGTGCCGCCTCCTGCGGAGTGATGAGGCCGTTCTTGAGCTGCCAAGCAATGAGAGTGTGGTCCTCGGTCAGCTGCTCGGCCACTCCCCGAGTCACACAGTAGATTCGACTGTCGCCGACTTGTGCGGTGATCGCATAGTCGCCCAGGATCAAGAGTGCGCTGATGGTCGTGCCCATACCGCTCTTGGCTCGGTCAATCTCTGCAATCGAAAAGACAAAGTATGTCGCCGCCTGCACCGCGCTCTCCATCAGGCGGCAGGCATCACGTGAATCGCGCTCGGAGACGGGCTTGGTCAGCTTTTGGAGCCCCCCGAGGCCGCGCTTTACCATCCCGTACAGCGTGTCGACCGCCTCGCGGCTGGCGACCTCTCCGGCCGCATGGCCACCCATGCCGTCGGCTACGACGTAAAGGCCCAACGTGTCGTCCATGAAAAAGGCGTCTTCGTTGGTGGTACGTTTGCGCCCAAGATCGGTGAGGGCATGGGCTGCGCGGCGCAGTGGCGACGATGCGGCGGCGGCCGCGGGCTGGCGCGCCGTGATAGGAGGCTCGGAAGGCGGAGCCGGTTTCGGCGGAGGTACGGTCTTGTCACTCGAGCTCATGGCAAGGGCCGTTCCCCAGTATAGCTAGCGGGGAAGGCCCCGCGCGATAAGTTGCGCAAATCGGTGGGAAGTGCCGCCCTGGTTTGTGGTGTAGGCTCGCGCCGTGGCTCGTTCTTTGCCCCTTTCCTTTACCCGCCGCGACGTCTTTTTTGGCGCGGATGTGGCGCTCGCGGCGCTCGTGATTCTGGTCGTCGGATTGATGATTGTGCCACTGCCGACGTGGGTGCTCGACCTTCTGCTTTCCACAAACTTGTCCGCGGCCATCGCGATCTTGCTCGCCGTCCTGTACGTGCCCGACGCGATTGGAATCGCGACATTCCCTACCCTTCTTCTTCTGACTACGCTCTTTCGCCTTGCCCTCAACGTGGCATCCACACGGCTGATTCTGCTCCAAGCCAACGCAGGCGAGGTCATCAAGGCGTTCGGGACTTTCGTTGTGCGCGGCAACTATGTCGTCGGCGCTGTCGTGTTTCTCGTGCTCACGACCATCCAGTTCATCGTGATCGCAAAGGGGTCGGAGCGCGTTGCGGAAGTGGCTGCCCGTTTCGCGCTCGATGCGATGCCGGGCAAGCAAATGGCCATCGACGCCGAGCTGCGCGGAGGCACCATCGACGGCAACGAGGCGAAACGTCGCCGGCGTCTGCTTCAGCGCGAGAGCCAGTTCTACGGGGCGATGGACGGAGCGATGAAGTTCGTCAAGGGGGACGTCATCGCGTCGCTTGTCATTCTCGTGGTCAACATCTTGGGCGGACTTGCTATCGGCGTGGCGATGCGCGGAATGTCCGCCGTCGATGCTTTGCGCCGTTACGGTCTGCTGACGATAGGCGACGGGCTCGTCACGCAAATTCCGGCGTTGGTCCTGTCGACGGCCGCGGGCGTTCTGGTCACACGGGTGGCCAGTGAGGAGGCCGACACTCCCCTGGGCGAAGAGCTTTTGCGCCAGCTACTCGGTGTCCCAAAGGCGCTTCAGGTCGCAGGCGCGTTCGTCCTTGCGCTGGCTGCGGTACCGGGCCTCCCCGCGTTTCCGTTCTTGGTCTTGGGCGCCGGGCTCCTTCTTGTGGGCCGCGCGCGCGCGCGTTCGAGAAGCGCTGAGCAGCGGCGCGCCGCGACCGAACCAACCCCCAAAGACAGGGCGCGACCCGGTAGCCACGAGCCGTCGTTTGTCCCTCTGGTAATCCCCTGGAGCATCGAGGTGACCGACGACCTCAAACCGCTGCTGCAGGCAGAACCAGAGGGCCTGCGGTCGATGGCGATGGGGCTGCGAGAGCAACTTTTCAGCGAGCTCGGCGTGCCTTTGCCTGCGCCGCGCGTGCGCCAGCGCACCGGGCTCGGGGAGCGCCACGTGGTGTTTTTGCTTCACGAAGTGCCCGCCGAAGTTCTTGTCGTACCCGCTGAATTGAAGGAACACGAACAAGTCGCGTGGGTGCGAGAGCGAGCCCTGGGGCTTCTGCGCTCGCGGGCCGTCGAGTTCCTCGGTCTCGCAGAGGTGCAGAGACTGCTCGACGAGCTCGAGCAGTTTGCTCCCGCCGCCGTGCGCAACGTCGTCCCCAAGCCGGTCAGTTTGGTCCTGCTCACCGACGTTCTGCGGCGGCTGGTCGAAGAGCGTCTTAGCGTACGAGACCTTCGCAGCATTTTGGAGGCGCTCTCGACGGTTGCATCCACCGAGAAGGATGCTCTCAACCTGGCCGAGTACGTGCGCAGCCAGATGCGACGGACAATCACGTACAGACTCACCGCGGGCAGCGGCCGCCTCGATGTCGTACTGCTCGACACCGTCGTCGAGGACACGGTGCGGCGCGCCGTGACGCACACCGCTGCGGGAGCCTTTCTCGCGCTTGCTCCGCAAGCCGCGCGCGATGTTCTTGCGGCAATCGGCCGCGCTTTCGCGGGCGCCTCCCCTGCCCCGTCGCCCAAGGTCATCCTCACGCAACCCGACATTCGGCGCTTCGTGCGCAAACTCATCGAGTCCGAAATGCCCGACGTATGGGTCCTGAGCTTCGCAGAGCTCTTGCCAGAGGTGGCGCTCAAGCCGGTGGGACGCGCGGTCGCGGGCTAGCACTTCGTCAAGCAGTGCGCTTGACCCCTCGAAAGCTCTTGAAGCTCGGCGATCGTCGGCTTGTCGCACGGGACTCGACTCCCCCCGGACAACGTCTTCATTGCGAAGACCGGGATCCGCTGCACGACGAGCCTTTGGCACACTCGGCGCCTCCGGAGGGCGTCGTTGTTGTAGGGGAGTCGATGCCCCTCGAGTAAGATCGCTATCTCTCGCCTCTAGAAGCGATACCAGCCCGGACCCATCCGATGCCGAAACATGCAAAATCGACCAAGGTGGCTCGTGACGAAGGCTTGATCGCAGGGATCCGCAAGAAGCTGCAGGATACCGACGATCTGGTCATTCTCGGAGTGCGGTACACCCCCGAGAGCCTCGCCGCGGAATACCGGAGGCACCTGGAGAAGATGCAAGAAGTCACGCAGCGTGAGATCGCGTGGCGCATGGCCGTCGATCAAGAAGGCACACTGGAGACGAAGATCAAAGTTCTGACCGAGCATGTGAAAGCGTATCTGGCGGGGCGCTTCGGTCCTTCCAGTGCGGAGTTGCGCGCATTCGGCCTAAAGCCGCGCAAGAAGGCGGTTACGCGCGTCGAAACCAAGAGGCTGGCCATCGAGAAGCGCTTAGAGACGCGAAAGTTGCGCAAAACGATGGGAAAGAAGCAGCGCAAGCGAATCAAGGGGACGATTTAGAGCTTTTGCCGCACCATCTTTCGAGGCGCCGCTCCGCTGCGCAAAAAGAGCTGCTTGGCCTCTTGCTGCAAGATGGGGTGCACCTTCTTGGCCCCGACGAACATGCCCAGCAGCTGAGGACTCATCTCGACAAGCTTCTTGAGCGCTCGAGACGCCCCCTTCATGTCCCCCGCGCCGGCATACGCGAACGCTCTCGCACGCCACATCTGAACGCGCATCTCGGAGTAATCCGGCTCTTCGGGATTGAAAACCTCGAGTAGCTCCACCGCCTTCTTCCCCTGCCCCGTTCGTCCCCAAGCCTCGCCGGCCACGGCGGCAAACATCGCGCGCGTTTTGGGCTCCTGTTGTTTGCCGAGATCCATCTTGTCAACAAGGGCCCGCGCTTCCTGCAGTTCGCCGAGTTGCAGGTGAATCGTTGCGCGGGTACAGCGCACCTGGTCGGCCGCGGGCCCGAGTTGCTTGCCGAGATCGATGGCTTCGAGGGTCGCCAGCGCCTTGCGCGGGTCGTCCTGCATTTCGAGCTGGGCCCGAGCGAGGGAGGCCTGCACATCGCCCTTCTTGAAGTCCGTTTCGAGCTTCCTAAGCGCGTCCTTGCGGCCCTGCTCGGTTTCGCCGGCGGAGCGCAGGAGCGCACCGAGCTCTCGCGATCGGTTTGCGTAGCGAACCAGCCAGACGCCCAACGCGACGGCGGCGACGGTAAGCGCCCCGGCGGCGAAGACCGGGATCATCGTCCAGCGCACGCAGAAAATGGCGATGACCCAAAGGACGGCAACTACCGCGCCAATGCGGACGAAGATCTTCTTGAAATCGACCGTAGGCTTCTCGCCGCCGCTCTGCGTAGGCGACGCCAACTCGCGAAGCTCGCGTTGCATCGAGGCGACGCTTTGCTTCTTTTTCTTCTTCTTTGGCGCGTCGGGGGTTAGGTCGGGCTTTGCGTCGGACAAGGGCTTCCCGCGGATTAGCTCGCGGCGCGCCTGTGCGCAAACACACTACGCCACGGCAACTTGAGGCTGCTCGCTGGCGCGGCTCTGACTCTCGTTGATCCTCACGCTGACGATTTTGGAAACACCCGGCTCCGCCATCGTCACGCCGTAGAGAACGTCGACCGTTTGCATCGTGCGCTTGACGTGCGTGATGAGGATAAACTGCGAGCCGTCGGTCATCGAGCGCACCATGTCGTTGTAGCGGGCAACGTTGGCATCATCGAGCGGAGCATCGACTTCGTCCAGAATGCAAAACGGCGACGGTTTAATCTGGAAAATGGCGAAGATGAGACTGACGGCGGTGAGCGCCTTCTCGCCGCCGCTCATGAGCTCGATGTTGGATAGCTTTTTGCCCGGCGGCTGCGCCACGATATCGATTCCGGTGTCGAGAAGATCATCCGGATTGGTCATCCGCAGCTCCGCCCGACCTCCGCGGAACATCTTCGGGAAGATTTCGCGGAAGCGTTCGTTCACGGCAACAAACGTCTCCTCAAACAGCCGGCGCGATTCACGATTCATTTGCTGGATCGCGCGCTGCAGATCCGACAGGGCCTTCTCGAGGTCCGCCTTTTGCGTCGTGTAAAAGACAAATCGCTGCTCCGCCTCGGTGTGCTCGCGCATCGCGTCCAAGTTCACACTTCCCATGCGCTCGATGAGCCTTCCTAGCTCTTCGACCCGTGCGCGGCTGATTTCATCGGGCGCCGGGCGCATGTGATAGTCGCCGACAATACGCGGCAGGTGCAGGCCTCGGAACTTGTCGCCGACCGAGGAGAGCAAGTGACGCATCGATAGCTCGTTCTCCCGCAGGGCCATTTCGTGCCCCTGCAGCTCCTCTCGAACCGCGTCGATGCGAGCACGAAGCCCTTTGATGGCGCCATCCCGCTCCAGCAGTCGTGCGCGCAGGTCGTCGGCGACGGAGCGTGCTTGGGCCAACCCGTCGCGTGCGCGGGCGGCGTTGTCTGCGGCGGTCTGCAGCCCTTGGGTGTGCGCGAGGAGCTGGGCGGCCGTCTCCCCGAAGGCGCGCGAATTGGCGACGAGCTCTTCGGACAAGCGCGCCAACCGCTCTTGCAGCTCCCTCGTGCTCCGCGCCAAGCGAGCCTCAGCCCCTTGTGCTGCAGCGAACTTCTCGCGCGTCGCCGCGATGGCAATCTTGCTCGCCAGCAGCGACTGCCGTTCTGCATCCAGCCGCTCACGCGCTTCGACGAGAGCCACCTCCGCGTCCTGCAATTGCCCCTGCGTGGCCTCAATGCGCGCTCGGGCTTCGCCGAGAGCACGGTCGACTTGTTCGTGCTCGAATCGAGCTTCGTCGATCGCGTGCGCGAGCTCGCCCTCCTCCACAACGAGCGCCGACTGTCGGCGCGCGAGCTCGTCGCGTTGGCCCTCGTTCTCTTGCAGGTCCTTTTCCGCCGTCACCAGCGCAAGCTCGCGGGCGTGCGCATCGAGGCGGGCGCGATCGAGCGCCGCACCCGTCTGCGCGATGTCGGCACGCGAGGCTTGAAGCGCGCCAAGGCGATCCGCCACAACGGCCTCGAGGGACGCAATTTCCTGGGCCAGCTCGCGCGCTTCCCGCTTGCTCTCCAAGAGGCCCGCAGCCAAGAGGTCCCCCTGGCCGCCCTCGATGCGCCCGTCGCTGTGCAGTACCGCTCCGTCCAGTGTGACCAGATCGGCGCGTGCCCCCGTGCGGCGCAGCCGCAGCGCAGTCGCAAGATCGCGCACGACGATGGCATCGTTCACCAGCGCCCGTACGAGTGGCTCGTCTTGAGGCGAGAAGCGCAAGCCGTCGATCAGACGCATGACGACGCCGTCGTCCTCGGGCAGCGGATCGCCCGCACCGGCAGTGAACGCTGGCGCCGACGGCACGATGGTGGCGCGCCCCCGTTGTGTCCGCCCCAGCTCTTCGAGCAGCGCTGCGCCTCGTTCGAGATCGGTCACGACAACGTTCTCGAGTCGAACCCCAAGCAAGCCGGCAAGTGCTTGCGTCAGCTCGCGCGGCGCTTCGACTCGATCGGCCATGAGCCCTACGACGCAGGGGTCGTGCGTGCCGACCAGCGCTTTCGCGCCCGCTCCAACGCCTTCGAGACGCGTATGCATCTCTTCGAGAGCGCCGAGACGCGACCGCCTCACAGATAGTTCGCTCTTGCTGTCCTCGAGCGTCTGCTCCTGCAAGCGGATGCGTTGCTTGAGCTCGATCAATCGCTGCTCGAGGTCTTCCTTTTGAGCTGCTGTTGCAAGATGCTGTCCGCGCAGGTCGTCGATGGCCAGTCGAAGGTCGTTCGCACGAGCGGCTGCTTCCAACCGCTTGCCATCGATTGTTTCGCGTTCGGCGCTCAACTTCGCGCGCCGCGTTGCCATCTCGCTCCGCCGTCGTTCGACCGCGGCCAGGCTCGCTTGCCCGCTCGCGATCTCGGTACTGGCCGTGGCAATGGTTTGCCGCAATTGAACGAGACGCGCATCCGCCGACGCATGTGACGCAGCCAAGTCGGCGAGGGCCGCTTCCTGCCCGACAAGGGCCGTCTGTTGCGAGATTTCGGTCGCGGCAAGCGCTGCGATCTCGCCAGCAATGAGCTGTCGCTCGCCCTCGAGGCGCGCGGCCTCGGAATTCGTCTCGTGTTTCTCCCCCTCCGCCTGCTGCTCTCGCTGCGCCAAAGTCTTCAGCCGATCTTGCGCGCGCTCAATGGACGCTTGCTCCACAGCCACGGCGCTGTCGGCTGCGAAGCTCGCTTCTTGTGCGGCCTGGAGAGTTTCTTCCGCAATGCGCACTTCGATGCGCGATGCATCGAGGTCACGCTCGCAGTTGGCCGCCTCCGCGCGCAGGGTCTCGTTGGCGTGCGAAATCCTCTCGACCTCGGACGATTCGAGCTTGATCCAACCGACGAGCTCCAAATAGCGATGGGCTGACTCGTGCAATTGAAGGTCTTCAAGCTCGCCGCGATAGGTGACGTAGCGCTCCGCTTTTGCTGCCTGGCGCTTGAGCGACGCCAGACTCCTCTCGATTTCGGTCACGATGTCGCCGACGCGCAGAAGATTTTGCTGCGTTAGCTCCATCTTTCTTTCGGCCTGCTTTTTCCGACTCTTGAACTTCGTGATGCCCGCCGCTTCTTCGATGAGCATGCGGCGATCCTCGGGCTTGGCGCTCACAATGAGCCCGACCTTGCCCTGTTCGACGATCGAATAAGCCTTCGTGCCGGCTCCCGTGCCGAGAAAGAGGTCGGTCACGTCGCGCAGGCGCACAGTGGTCTTGTTGATGAGATATTCGCTCTCGCCTGTTCGGTGCAATCGCCGTGTCACGGCGATTTCCGGGTAGTCCTTGAACTCGGGGGGCAACTCGTCGACGCTGTCGGTGTCGAAGGTAAGCGTAACTTCCGCAAAGTCGTTCGGGCTGCGCGATTCGCTCCCGCTAAAGATGACGTCGTCCATGGAGCGGCCGCGAAGGTGTCGCGCGCTCTGTTCGCCCATGCACCAGCGGATGGCGTCGACAATGTTGGACTTGCCGCATCCGTTGGGACCCACGATGGCGAGAACGTCGTGGTCGAAGTGCAGGACGGTGCGGTCGACGAACGATTTGAAGCCGACCAGCTCCAGCTTCTTGATCTTCATAAGGACTTTTCTCCAGACCCGCTCATATGTATCGCCTATCACCCGTTCAGCTCAAGAAGAACGCGCGTTTTTAGTACACATCCATTTTGGGGGGCGTGGGTTCGGGACCCGCGCCACAAACCTGGGCGTGGGTTCGGGACCCGCGCCACAAACCTGGGCGTGGGTTCGGGACCCGCGCCACAAACCTGGGCGTGGGTTCGGGACCCACGCCACAAACCTGGGGCCCGCTGGCACTCAACTTGACACAGTGCCAAGGCGGCCATACTCCTAGAGTTATGCCGACGTATGAGTACGCCTGCGGTGCGTGCGGGCATCAGTGGGATGAGGTTCAGCGGATCACCGAACCCCCCCTGGAGCTTTGCCCCAAATGCACGAAATCGGCTGCACATCGGCTGATTAGCGGCGGGACGAATTTCATTCTCAAAGGCGGTGGGTGGTACTCCGACCTCTATTCTTCCCCGAAAGCGGCGGCGAGCCAGAAAGAAGAGTCGGCCAAGAAGGAAGAGTCGGCCGCCAAAACAGAGCCGGCCGTCACGAACGACGGAAAAGCCAAGTCCGAAGCAAAGCCGGCTGCAGCGTCGACCCCGCCGGCCGCTTCTACGACTTCTGCGACTCCGCCCGCCTCGCCCTCGACCTAGTTCGCCTTTTCCTCGCGTCGCGCCGTCTGGTGGGGGGGAACGCGGCCGCTCCTCCCCCACACCCGCCCAGCCGAAGGCCCTCACGGGCCGAAGATGAGTCGGCGTGCTTCGCTTTCGGTCGTGCCGAGACTGCGCGCGACTCGCACGAACACGAGCTGTGTTACGCGACCGTCAGGCGGAGCCGCGACGAGAGCCAACTCCGTCGTCCACCCGCGCGCGTCCTCGGGAAACGACAGAGTCTCTACTTCTGCTGCGTACGCGCGCTCGACCTCTGCATCGACGCGCTTGCGGCCCCGAAGCCACCGTTTGGCACAGAGCGCCCCCCGGGCGAACTGGTGGAAGAGGATGACCGCTTCCATCCACAATTCGACGGCCCTTTCGCCCGTGAGCACCGCGCCAAGCTTGTCTATCCGGGCGCGAATCTCAGAAAGCTCAAGAGCGTCGATCTCGCGCAGGGCGCCCGGAAAGCGCGATGCGAGCGCCATCATGCGCGCGCGGACCTCGCGCTCGCTCGGCCGCTCCGCCGGTTCAACTTCTTCCGCCAACCGCATCGCCAGCATCTCGGCGTACTTGGAGTGCAGTTCTTCAAGGGCAGTCGATGGCAGCGCCACGTCCAGAGCGTACGCCATGTGACAGGCCCTGGCCCTGGGATTACCTTGATGGCGTGGGCGAGAACCAACGAGAGCTTCACGAGCTAAGGCGACAAATTGCGGAGCTCGATGCTCAGTTGTTAGCGCTTTTGGACAAGCGCGCGAAGGCGGCTCGGCGCGTCGGCGAGCTTCGCAAGGGCCAACCGGCCACTCTGCCGCTGACCGATCAAGCGACAATCGGCGAGCTGGTTTCAGGTTCCAGTGGAGATATGCCGTCGCAGCCGCTGCGCGAAATCTTTGGCGCCATCTTCGCCGCCTGCCTCGCGCTCGAGCTGCCGGTCAAGGTGACTTTCGTTGGTCTAGAAGGCGGGCCTGGGCATGACGCCGCTCGCGGCCGATTCGGCCAAACCTCTTCGCTCAAAGCGACGGAGGCGACGACCGCAGCGCTCGAAGACGTATCCCGCAAAGCAGCAGAGTTCGCGGTCGTTCCGTTCGAGACGGCGACGGAGAGCCCTGTGCAACCGACAATCGCCGCGCTCATCGCGAGCGAGCTGCGCATCGTTGAAGTTCTCGACGCTCCCTTCGACCTGCACCTTCTAAACCGAAGCGGCAACTTGGCCGACGTAACGAAAGTCTTTGCAACCGCCGCCGACTACGCCCTCTGCCAAAAATTTCTCAACGCAATGACCCCCGCTCCGGCGGTCATGCACGTGAGAACGCCATTGACCGCTTTCCACACGGCCGTCGAGGAGTCCGGGGCGGCGGCCATCGGAAGCGAGAGCTTCGCGACACCGCTGGGGCTCCAGGTTGCGCAGCGCAGCGTGCTCGATGCAGGCCGGTCCCGTGTCCGCTACGCGGTCGTCGGAACGCGGCCCTCGGGAAGAACGGGAAGTGAAGTCACGTCGTTCGTCTTCAGCGTCGACGAGACACCGGGAGCGCTCTTGGAGGTGTTGAAGGTATTTGCCGAGCGCGGAATCAACTTGAGGAAGATGCAAAGCCATCCGGTGCAGGGCGAGACATGGCGGTACCTTTTCTGCGCAGAGACGGCCGGGCACTTTACCGATCGACCCCTTGTCATGGCCTTCGAGGAGATCAAGCGACTCACGCGGTTCTTCAAACTGCTCGGTTCGTATCCGTTACCCTAGTTAGTTCACCCGGTTCAGCATGAGCCTCACTCCGCCTCCGCTTCGCTCCGGCTCCGTTCCGGCCCGGGACTTCACCCACGGCGGGCATGGGGGGAGCGCAGCCGCTCCCCCCACACCCCCAAGCCGGATCGCTAGCTTCCCGTTTGGGGCCGGGGCCCCAAACGACAAACCTGGGGCCGCCGCTCACCCCTCACCCCCAAGCCGGATCGCTAGCTTCCCGTTTGGGGCCGGGGCCCCAAACGACAAACCTGGGGCCGCCGCTCACCCCACACCCCCAAGCCGGATCGCTAGCTTCCCGTTTGGGGCCGGGGCCCCAAACGACAAACCTGGTGAGCTGGGTACTCTTCGTCGCTTCGCTCGCGTGCTCCAGCGCGTGCGGCAAGGGAGCAGGCTCCGCAGAGAGCGCGAAGGCTGACCTTGATGCCGATCCGATGGCTCTTTTGCCGTCGGCCGCCATCTTCGTCGCGCGCCTCGACGCTCGTTCTATTTACGCGAGCAAAGGGGCCGGCGCTCCCATAGCAGCGCTGATCGACGCGTTTTTGCCGCTTGACGAAAACGCGGGATTTCATCCCTCAAGAGATGTCGACCGCATCCTTGTCGCTGGATACGGCCTTGCCAGGCCCGATTTCGCCGCCGTGATGCAAGGCCGGTTCGACCCAGAAGCGATCGACCGCACGGAGCAAACCAACACGGGGGTAGGCATCGGAAGGGGCCGCTACGATGGGTTCGCGACCTTTAGCCTTGGAGCCACGATGTTGGCCCCGCTGACGCGCCGAACCATGATCGCCGGCACGCCCGACGCCGTGCGGCGTGTGCTCGACCGGGTACAGGAAAGCAAGTTTGAGGCCCCCGCCCCGTGGATCCGCGAGGCCCTGAGCTCGAATTGGGCCAAAGTGGCCTTGGTGGCCGACTTTGCCGCGCAGCCGCTTGGCACGGCCTCGGTCGGGCCCATTCGCGTGCCCTGGCTGCAGGGGATGCGGGCGTTGCGCGCGCTCGCAGACTTCGAGCCCCCGGGCATGAAAGTGCTGGCCCGTCTCAGCTACGCTGACCCCGAGCAAGCCCGAACAGCCGCAGAAGGGCTGCGCCTGGTCGATGGATGGCTCAAGGTCTTCGCTCCCCTCGTCGGGGGCGTACGCCTTCAAAACCTCGACGTGACCACGCAGGCGAGCGACCTAGCCTGCACCTTCGCAGTAGACGAAGAGACCCTTCGCATGGCTTTGTCCCTGATCCCGCGCCTGCAGCGCGCCCCCTACCAATGACCACGCTAGTCGTTCATCCCGCGACGCAGCCGCTTGTCGGCAGCGTTCCCGTACCCTCCGACAAGAGCATCGGGCACCGAGCCCTCCTCTTTGGTGCCCTCTGTCAAGGCGCAACGCATATCGCCGGCTTCTCGCACGGCGAAGACAACGTCTCGACCGCCGGCTGCTTGCGCGCGATGGGCGTCGTCATCGAGGAACCCGGCCCCACCGAGTTGGTCGTCCACGGCGTCGGTCTCGACGGCCTCCGGCCGCCCATGGCTGATCTCGACTGCGGCAATTCGGGCACGACGATGCGTCTCCTGTGCGGCGTGCTCGCGGCGCAACGCTTCCAGGCGACGCTCATCGGCGACCCGACCCTGTCGCGGCGACCGATGATGCGAGTTGCCGGACCCCTGCGTTCTCGAGGTGCCGTCGTCGAGGGTCGACCTCATCCCACACGCCCGAATGACGTCGTTGCTCCTCTTGTCGTGGGGCCGCTGCCCGAAGACCGTCAGCTCACCGCGCTGGAGTACGAAAGCACCGTGGCAAGCGCTCAGGTAAAAAGCGCCATCCTGCTGTCGGGCCTGTATGCCGACGGCATTACACGTTTCAAGGAGCCAACGGTATCGCGAGATCACACCGAGCGCATGCTCAGTGCCCTCGGCGTGCCCATCCGCACGGTCGGCACGGTTGTCGAGATCGACCCGTCGCATTGGGGTCGGCGCATGAACGCGTTCGACGTCACCATCCCGGGGGACATTTCGTCGCAGCGCAAATCGTTAACGGGTCACGCGTTACCGTTCGCGGCGTGGGCGTCAACCCCACCCGCACTGGGCTGCTCGAGATCGCGCGCGATATGGGGGCAGGGCTTACGGTCGAACCCCAAGGCGAACGCAGTGGTGAGCCAGTCGCCGAGCTGCACGGTTGGAGCGCTCCGCTGCGGGCAATTGCCATTGGGGGCGAGACTGTGCCCCGCGCCATCGACGAGATCCCGATCGCATGCGCGCTGGCAGCCCGAGCTTTGGGCACGACCCGCATTCGCGACGCCGAAGAGCTGCGCCACAAGGAGAGCGACCGCATTGCCACGATGGCCCGCGTACTTCGCGCCTTCGGAGTCACCTGCGACGAGCAGCCCGACGGGCTCGACGTGCTGGGGTCGGAAGGACCCCTTGCCGCGGCCGATATCGAGAGCCGGGGCGATCATCGAATCGCGATGACCGCGGCGGTTCTCGCTCTAGTGGCACGAGCGCCCTCGCGCGTGCGCGACGCCGCGTGCATCGCCACGAGTTATCCAAAGTTCGTGGCGACGTTGCGCGCGCTCGGCGCTCGGGTAGACGTGGAGTCGTGAGCCATCGCCCGCGTCCCCGTCCAATCATCTCTATTGACGGTCCCGCCGGCGCCGGCAAGAGCACGGTAGCCAAGCGGCTCGCGGACCGTGTCGGGTTCGTGGTCGTCGATACGGGAGCCCTATACCGCGCCGTGGCCCTCGGGGCGGCACGCGCAGGTCTCGCCTGGGAGGACTCGAGCGCCGTCGGTGCGTATGCCCGATCGCTGACCGAGAGTAGCGAGCTCTCGTTCACGCGAGCTCCCGAGGGGCGTGCGCGAGTGCTTCTGAAGGAGGAAGACATCACCGAGGCAATTCGTGCTCCCGATATCGGCATGGGGGCGAGCACGGTGTCAGCACACCCCGCGGTCCGTGCCGCCCTGCTCGATCTGCAGCGACACGCGGGCCGGGAGGGAGGCGTGGTGCTCGAGGGACGCGACATCGGGACCGTCGTCTTCCCCGATGCGGAACTCAAGTTCTTCTTGACCGCACGGGCCGATGTACGCGCGGCGCGGCGACTGGCCGAACTCCAGGCCAAGGGAGCGCCAACGACTTTCGAGCAGACATTGGACGACGTCCTTCGGCGCGACGCGCAGGACACGACACGCGCCGCCGCGCCCCTCCGCCAAGCGCCCGACGCGGTATTGATCGACAATTCCGACACGACAATCGACGAGACGGTATCTCGCATGGTCGAGCGCGTTCGTCGTTGGAGCTCGGCATGAAGGCGCACGAGCTCGGCATGAAATTGGTTGTCGGCGCATGCTTGGCGCTGTCGGTGGGAGCGTGCGGGGGTAGTCCAGGACGGTCACCGTCTGCTGGCGCGCGCGCAGTGGTCGAGCCGCAATGGCAAGATGCGCTGGGCGCACGCCCGAGGGTCCTACTCACGCTGCGGCCAAAGGTCTTGCTGAAAGACCCAGTCTACGGCCCCCTCTTTCGCTGGGCGCTCGAGCTCGCTCGGCAGCAAAGCCATGCTGTGGCAAGTACGCGCTTGGTCGAGGCGGTCGAACAGTCCGAAGAAGTCATCGCCGGGGTCCTCGGCGACGAAGGGGAGGCTTCGCGGCCGAGCGGCCCCGGCGCTCCGTCTGAACGCCTGCCGGGCCAAGAGCTGCCGGGCCAAGAGCCGATCGTCGCTGTCCTTCGTGGGATGCCCGCCGAACTGGACCCGGCCAAGCTCGTCGACGCCGAGGGCACCCTCCTCTGGGTGCCCGGCCCGAGCGGACCGTGGCGTGAGCTCGTCCATGAAGTCGACAAAGATGGGACGCCCAACCCTGCTTCGCTCTTCGAGCTGCCTGGCCGCACTTGGGTGATCGTCTCAGCCGCCGCACGGGGGCGCGTACGCGAAGCGTTCAGCCGCCCGACGGGACAAGCGCCGCCACGCATCGATGCGGATGCGGAAGCCCTCGCCGCACTCCGAATCGATGGACCGGCGCTGGTGGCTCGCACGCGGCCCCTGTCCTCAGGAATGTTGAGGGCCGTCGGCCACGAGCTCCAATCGGTAAACCTGATGCTTTCGCCCGGAGGGGCGCGCCAAGTCCGCGCCGTGCTTCAGTACAAGGACGCCGAGTCGAGCGCGGCCGCTGCGCAAAAGCTGACTCAGGTGATGCAAGCGCTTTCCCACGGCAACTCGCCGGCAATCGCCTGGCTGACCAGCGTGGTGGTGGAGCCTTCCAAGAATACGGTAGTGCTGAAGGCCCCCGTGCCGCCGGAGATCCTCAATTTGCTGCAGTGACCTCTGCACCTACATGACCCTTTGACACGAGGGGGGTTGCGAGCTACATGCCCGTGTCCGAAACCGCGATTGGGGGGCTGGTACGCCCCCTGCGAGCCCGGTTTCAGGTACCCAACCCCAAACGCGTGCTCGCACGCACCGCGGACTCTCGAGGACTTGCCCCAACCCATGTCGACCCAGACCCCCACAGCCCTGCGCTCCCCAGGCAAAGCCGCGGAGCCCCTTACGACCTCGTCCGAAAACTTCGCCAGCTTGTTCGAGGCCAGCATCAGCGCTGGAGACTTCGGCAAGGAGGGAGAGATCGTCCGGGGCACGATCATCGCGGTACAGCGCGACAACGTCGTCATCGATATCGGCGGCAAGAGCGAGGGAATCATTGCGCTCAGCGAGTTCACTGACGCGCAAGGGCAGGTCACCGTCAAGCCAGGCGATCAAATCGACGTCTACATCGAGAGCCGCGAAAACGACGATGGCCTCGTAACGCTTTCCAAAGAGAAAGCGGACAAGATGAAGGTCTGGGATGAGATCTCAGCCGCGTGCGAGCGCGACGAGCTCATCGAAGGGACCATCAGCCAGCGGGTCAAGGGGGGGCTGTCGGTCACGATCCGCGGGGGCGTGAAGGCGTTCCTTCCCGGGTCGCAAGTCGATCTCCGCCCCATTCGGAATCTCGATAAGCTCATCGGCCAGACCTACCAATTCAAGGTCATCAAGTTCAACAAGAAGCGCGGCAATATTGTCCTTTCGAGGCGAGTGCTTCTCGAGAAGGAGCGCGACCAGCAGAAGACCAAGACGCTCGAGACTCTCGAGGAAGGAAAGGTCGTCCGCGGCGTCATCAAGAACATCACCGAGTACGGCGCTTTCGTTGACTTGGGCGGCATCGATGGCCTCCTTCACATCACGGACATGAGCTGGGGCCGCGTGACGCATCCGTCCGAGCTCTTCCAGGTGGGCGACGAGGTCACCGTGCGGGTTCTCAAGTACAACCCCGAGACCGAGCGCGTTTCGCTCGGTTTGAAACAGACGCAAGAAGACCCCCACGCCGAGGAGGCCTATCCGCCCGGCAAGAAGGTTCGGGGCAAGGTTCAATCGATCACCGATTATGGTGCGTTCGTGGAGCTCGAGCCGGGAGTCGAGGGCCTCATCCACGTGAGCGAGATGTCTTGGACGAAGAAGGTCAAGCACCCGAACAAGCTGCTCGAAATGGGGCAAGAGCTCGAGTGCCAAGTGCTCGAAGTGGACGCCAAGAGCAAGCGGATCAGCCTCGGCCTCAAGCAGCTCGAGCCCGATCCTTGGACTCTCTTCACCGAGAAGTACAAGCCGGGCGACAAGATTGGCGGCAAGGTTCGAAGCATTACCGATTACGGCGTCTTCATCGGCATCGAGGAAGGTGTCGATGGAATGGTGCACAAGAGCGACGTGTCGTGGACGGCGAAAGTCAACAACCCTAGCGACATGTACAAGAAGGGCGACGACGTCGAGGCCATCATTCTCAGCATCAATCACGACGAGAAGAAGGTCAGCCTCGGCGTGAAGCAACTCTGGGACGATCCGTGGCCCACGATCTTCAACGAGCTCCCGCCCGGCAGCACCGTCACCGGCAAAGTGCTCAGCATTGTCGACTACGGCGTTTTCGTTCATCTGCGCGACGGCATCGAGGGGCTCATCACGCAGAACGACCTCGTGCTGCCGAAAGACGAGGCAGGCAAAGACAAACCGCTACATGTCGGTGACGAGATCGAAGCGGAGATCGCGAACATCGACTCGCAGGAGCGGCGCATCACGCTTTCGATGCGAAAGGGCGAGCCCGCGCCGGCCTCGGCGCCGGGCGAAGCCAAATCATCACCGGTACGCACGGCGTCAAAGCCACCCAAGAAGTCGGCCGCGGCCGACGCAACGGGCGGCACCATCGGCGAATTGATCAAGCAAAAGCTCGGCGCGAAGCTGGCCACGATCGGCAACGAGAAGAAGGACGAAGAGGACAAGGACGAAGAGACCACCGACGCCGAAGACGAGTAGTCGTCGATGTCCGATCGGCTTTGGGCGCCGTGGCGCATGGAGTACATCCTGGGCCCCAAAGATGGCCCGTGTATTTTTTGCGAGTTTGCGGCGGCGCCACCTGCGCTCTACCGCGAAAAGCTCGTTTTGGTGGTTCAGGCCCATGCTCTCGTATGCCTGAATCGATACCCCTTCGCCGCTTGTCACCTGCTCGTCGCCCCGCGACGCCATGTTTCTGACGTCGGCGACCTGCCGGCCGAGGAGTACGACGCGATGATGCGCCTCTTGCGCGAAGCTGTTTCGCGGTTGAGGCTCGCCACGAACGCCGAAGGCGTTAACGTTGGTCTAAACCTCGGCAAGGCAGCCGGAGCCGGAATCGCGGACCACTTGCACGCTCACGCCGTCCCGCGGTGGGTCGGTGATTCCAACTTCCTGCCGATCCTGGCGGACGTCCGAGTCATGCCCGAATATCTCGACCAGTCGTGGCAGCGGCTCGCGCCTCTCTTCGTTACATTAGGTTCACCCCGTTCAGCATGAGCCTCACTCCGCCTCCGCTTCGCTCGGGCTCCGTTCCGGCCCAGGAAGTCAGCCCCACCCAGCAACCCCCGTTTGGGGCCGGGGCCGCCGCTCCCCCCACACCCCACAACCACGGCGAGTGGCGCCGCCGGTTGTTTCTCAGTGTCAGCGCGGCGGTGGTTCTGCTCGTCGTGGTCGCTGCGCACGCGGTGGTGCTCCCATTCGTGCTCTCGGCCGTCATCGCCTACGTTCTTACGCCGCTCGTCATCATCGTCGAAAGGCGGCGCATTCGCCGTGGGCTCGCTGTACTGCTCGTTTACGTGGTCGTGCTCGGCTCGGTGGCGGGCTTTGTGCGCATCATTTCGCCGCGGATAGCCTACGAGTTCGGCAAGCTGCGGCTTGAGCTGCCCATGCTGGCGAACGAGGCCAGGAATACCTGGGGCCCGGCCATCGTCGATCGCATGCGGGCCGTCGGCATCGCGCCTTCGCCACCGGCAGCGGAGGCGCCGGAGGCTGCACCGACGAGCGCGTTCGTCGCGCGACCGCTCCCCGACGGCACCCTCGCCATCGATGTGGGGACCGGCGCACGCGTGGTGGAAACAAAAGACGGATGGCTCGTCGAACCGACCCCAGAACGAAGAGATGTTTCGTTCGACCCCAACCGACTGGTCGCCGATGCCGTCGGCCGTACATTTGCTTACGCGAGACAGAACTCACTCGAGATCGCGGGTTTCGACCGTGAGCCGCGCCATCTTCATCTTCTTTATTACACTCATGCTTGCGGCTTACTTGATGATCACGCGGGACCGCGTGCATTCGTTTTTCCGATCGCTCGTCCGACCCAGTGGCCGCACAGGCTTCGACGGACTGCTTCGGCGCATCGATCAAGGCTTGTCGGGCGTTGTCCGCGGGCAGCTGGTGATCTGCGGCATCAATGGCATCTTGAGCGCCATCGGTTTCGCGTTCGTCGGCTTGAAATACTGGCCCGTCATGGCTCTTCTGGCGGCGATCTTTTCGCTGGTCCCGATTTTCGGTTCGATTGCCAGCGCCGTCCCGGCGGTTGCTATTGCGCTCACTCAGGGCATCCCGACGGCGTTCTTCGTGCTGGCCTGGATCGTGGGGATCCACCAGCTCGAAGCGAACTTGCTCAACCCGAAGATCATGGGCGATGCCGCGAAGATTCACCCGGTGCTCGTTATCTTTTCGCTGCTGGTGGGCGAACATTTCTTCCACGTGGTCGGCGCGCTGCTCGCGGTGCCCACGATGTCGGTCGCCCAGAGCTTGTTTCTGCACTTTCGAGACGTGACCGAGCCTACGGAGTAACGCGCGCGGCCGCCGTGGCTACTTGGGAGGTTGGTAACCGCGCCACACCCAGATCAGCGCCTCGGGCAACGTTTGCTGCCACACCCCGAAGTCGACGTGGCCGGCGCCGATCGCATGGTCGTAATGATAGTGGTAACCCCGGAGCTTGAACGACGCAGCCATGCGCTGATTGGCCAGATCGAAATTGCGATAGCCGCCCGGCGCCCCCCCGGCGCCCAAGTCGTTGGTGCCCGACTCGTGCCATACGCGAATCGGCTTTTTTCCTTTGGCATTCCAGGACAGGCGGCTTGCGACAGCGGCGTGTCGCAAGGGCCCGGGTTGCTGCTGCCCGCGGCAAAATTGGTCGCGCTCTCGCAGTGCTGCACGATGAGGCCGTTGGGCGCGCCGGCATCGTACGGGTCCACATCGTGGTAAATCCAGCAACCGTGCGGGAACGGCGAGTTGGCCGGCACCTGAGCGACGTAGGTTCCGGAAAACGTGATGACGCGCCGGAACAGATCCGGATGCCACCAAGCCATCGAGAAGGAGCCCGCGCCACCCGAGCTGCCGCCAACCGAACCGCGCCCTTCTGGGTCGTGGGTGAAGGTCACCGCCTGACCGGCCAGAAGCATCTGGCTTTGCATCTCTACCTGCGGCAAGAGCTCCTTGTCTGCCCACTCGGCGTAGAGGCCTGAGACCGTGTCGTATTCCAATCCGCGCTCGCTGCCGACGGAGTCGCCGCCCCCGTTGCTGGCAAAGACTCCAACCATCGCGGGGATGCTCCCCTTTGCGATCAGGTTGTCCAGAACCGGCGGGATGGCGCTGTCAAACCCATAAAAATTCGTCCCGTCCTGAAACACCATGACCGGGGCCGGAGTCCCCGCCTTGTATTGCGAAGGAACGTATACCGCGACGGCTCGGCTGGGTGCCTTAGGATAAATAGTGCTGCTCGGGATGCTAAATCGGAACATCTTGCCTTGCGGAACGCCAGCGCCGCGATTGAATTCGGGAGCTCTCTGGAAGGGCGGATTAAGTGTGCGATCGCCGTCTCCTTGGATTCCGGGATCCGCTGCGCTGGAATCGTAGCCACCGCCCGGGACCGCGGCATCGGCGTTGGTTGCCGGCGAGCCATCGCCGACCGTGCCTGCGTCGAGGCCGCCGCTCCCTCCGCCACTGCCGCCCGTGCCCGATCCTGATGGGCTGCTCGCGCCGGTGCCACCCCCGCCCGTGCTCGAGCCTGCGCCACCGCGCATGCCCGACCCGGCTCCGCCGCTGCCACCGCTTGCGCCTGCGCTGCTGCCGCCGTTGGCGCCGGTTCCGCTGCTCTCCAAATTGCCGCTGTTGGTGCACCCGGCGATCCAGGCGACGGCCACCACGGCACCAAGGTCGCGGACGAATCGAAATCGAAAGGCGGCGCGTCCGAGCGTCAGACGACTACTTTGTCCAACGGGGTGCACGCGCGCAAGGGTCGTTACTAGCGCTAAACGAAAAGGGCACGAAAAGGACCATTGCCATGGTGGTGTCAGCGCAATTGTCCGTCAATTGTCTACTTATCCATTTGCCCAAATGCGGCCCTTGGGAAACTCGTATGCATCCAGAGACTCCGGGCGCATCTGAATGGAATAGCCGCCCTTCGAGGGCGGCATGTATCGTCCCTTCTTGATTACGACCGGCTCCAAGAAGTGCTCGTGCAGGTGATCGACGTACTCGAGAATGCGATTCTCCAGAGAAGCCGCGATACAAATGTAGTCGATGAGCGCGAGGTGCTGCGCGAGCTCGCAGAGGCCCACGCCACCCGCGTGGGGGCAGACGGGAACCCCGAACTTGGCTGCCATGAGCATCACCGAGAGAAGCTCGTTAATGCCACCGATCCGGCAGCTGTCGATTTGACAGAACCGGATGGCCCCCGCCTGAAGCAGCTGCTTGAAAACTACGCGGTTTTGGCACGCTTCGCCGGTCGCGACGCCTATGGGGGCGACCGCCTTGGCGATCGCTGCGTGGCCGAGAACGTCATCCGGACTCGTGGGCTCCTCGATCCACCAGAGGTCGAATCGGCGAAGCTCGTTGACCCAGCGAATTGCCTCGCCGACGTCCCACTTCTGATTCGCATCGATCATGAGCTTGCGATCGGGGCCGATCTCTTCGCGGACGACCGAAAGCCGCCGAATGTCGTCCTTGAGGTCCGCGCCCACCTTGATTTTGAAGTGCGTCCACCCTCCCGCGATACCCTCGCGGCAGAGACGGCGGATCTTGTCGTCTGAGTAGCCGAGCCAGCCGGCCGACGTCGTGTACGCGGGAAACCCATCGCGCCGCATCTCGGCTTCGCGTTGGGCGCGGGTCGGTGCATTCTTGCGAAGGATTGCGAGCGCTTCGTCCGGATTCAGTGCGTCGGTGATGTAGTGAAAGTCGATGAGCGAAACGATCTGCTCCGGCGTCATATCGGTCACGAGCTTCCAAACCGGCTTGCCCTCGGACTTGCCCCACAGGTCCCAGACGGCGTTCAGTACAGCCGCGGTCGAGATGTGAGAGACCCCTTTTTCGGGCCCCAGCCACCGCAGCTGACTGTCTTGGGTCACCGTCCGCCAGAAGGAGCCGAAGTTGGCGGTAATCGATTCTAGTGTCTTGCCGACGAAGAGTGGCTTCAGCGCCTGCACCATCGATACGCAGACCTCCGTCCCGCGCCCGGTGGTGAAGGTGAGCCCGTGCCCTTCGAGGCCGTCGGGATGATTGGTCTTGAGAATCACGTAGGCGGCAGAGTAGTCGGGGTCCGTGTTTACGGCGTCGGAACCGTCGAGCTCCCTGGACGTGGGAAACCTAATGTCACGGGCAACGACATCAGTAATCGCAATGGGCATGGAGTCCTCCACCGAGCGCCGACAGCATGGACCAAACAGGGTCCGGGTGTCCCCTCCAATCCGGGTGTCCCCGCCAAGTAGAGGAGGGCGCACAAAACTGGCCGACAGGGGTAGGATGCCGCTGACGAGAGACTTTCCTGAATCGCATCGCCGCGCGCCTCGGTCGCCCGAGAGTAACGGCCACGCCCACGCGCGGTGAAATGGGCGTGCCCGAGGGCTATCGCGCCGCGCCTCTTGGGACAGCGGCAAACGCGAGCGACCTCTGTGAGCACTTCAAGCGCGAGCTCGAGAACGTGGGCGGCAGAGTCGCCATCGCCAATCGCCGTGCCGATGTTGGCCCGCTCGTTCGATCCGAGCTCGCACATTGGGGCGCAACGCGCCTTGTGAGCTGGGACAAGAGCGAGTTTCGCGAATGGGACGTCGACTGGCTATGGAACGAGGCGCAGTGTACGCCGTGGAATGGCCGGAGCGCCGACCTTGAGGCTGCCGCGCGGTTCCGTCGCGAGGCTCTCGAAGCGGACGTCGGAATCACGACCGTCGACTTTGCAATTGCCAATACGGGAACGATGGTGCTGAGCGCGGGTCTCGGGCGCCCCCGCAGCGTTTCGCTGTTGCCGACCGTTCATCTTGCCCTCGTTCGTGCCTCCCAGCTCGTGCAGCGCATGGGCTCGACCTTCGCGGCCTACACCGGTCGTGCCGGCGGCCCTCCGTCCGCGGTTCACTTCATCACCGGGCCGAGCCGAACTAGTGATATCGAAAACGATCTGACCATCGGTGTTCACGGGCCCGCCGGCGTGAGTGCCGTTATTTGGCGCGAGGAATCGTGAAGGTATCGCTCTTCGTCACGTGCCTCGTCGATCAGCTCTTTCCGCAGGTCGGGCTCAGCACGGCCAGGCTCCTGCGGCGCCTGGGATGCGAAGTCGAAGCCCCAAGGGGGCAGGTGTGCTGCGGACAGCCTGCGTTCAACAGCGGCTACGTTCCCCAGGCGAGGGAGGTCGCGCGCTCACTCGTCGCGACGTTCGAGGATGCGGAATACGTCGTGTCCCCCTCGGGCTCTTGCTGCGGAATGGTTCGCCATTTCTATCCGGGGCTGTTCGCTTCCGAGGCGGCCACGCTCCCCAACGCGCAGCGCTTCGTCGGCAAGGCGTACGAGCTGTCAGAGTTCATCGTGCGCGTCCTACGGGTGACAGACGTGGGGGCGGTGTTTCCGCACCGCGTCACGTATCACCCGTCTTGCCACGGATCGCGCCTCCTGGGCGTGCGAGACGAACCGATGACTTTGCTACGCGCGGTGCGAGGAGTCGAACTCGCGCCTCTTCCGAGGGCCGAAGACTGCTGTGGATTCGGCGGCACTTTCAGCGTGAAGATGAGCGAGACCTCCGGCGCGATGGTCGACGAGAAAGTCGATCACGTGGTCGAGACACAAGCACAGTATCTGGTGGGGACCGATATGGGGTGCCTCATGAACATCGCGGGGCGATTGCAGGTCCGAGGCGTAAACGTCAAGCCAATCCACCTTGCCGAACTGCTCGATCAAGGCGGACGCAGCGACCAGAAAGAGGCCACCGGATGACCGCCACCGAAAGCCCCACGGATCTGCACGCGCGCGTGGTCAGCGCACTGCAGGATGAGTTCTTGCGCAAGGCAGTGCGCTTCACTGCCGATCGTCTTCGATCAGGAAAGGCGCGTACAACCGAGGCGCTCGGGCATTGGGAAGACTGGCGGGAACGCGGGCGCCTCCTGCGGGCGCATACCGTCGAGAACCTCGACTACTATCTCGATCAGTTCACCCGCAACGTCGAAGCGGCAGGCAACCATGTGCACTTTGCGGAGACTGCGCACGAGGCGGCGGATATCGCCGTTTCGATTGCGAGAGCCAAGAAAGCGCGCCTGGTCGTCAAATCGAAATCCATGGTGTCCGAGGAGGTTCACATCAACGCGCGGTTCGCCGAGCACGACATCGAGTGCCTGGAGACCGACCTAGGCGAATGGATCGTGCAACTTGCTCGCGAAACACCGTCGCACATCATCATTCCAGCGATTCACAAGAATCGTCACCAGGTACAAGCCCTCTTCGAGGCGGAGGGGGGAAAGAAGCTCGGTCCCGAAACGGCGACACTCGCCGCACACGCTCGCCGCAGACTTCGTGAGAAGTTCGCGCAAGCGGACATTGGGATGACCGGATGCAATTTCGGCATCGCCGAAACGGGGAGCGTCGTTCTCTTCACGAACGAGGGAAACGGACGGATGTGCACGACCCTCCCGGATACGCACATCGTCATGATGGGCATGGAGCGACTCCTTCCAAGCTGGGACGACCTTGAGCTAATGGCGAATCTCTTGCCCCGCAGCGCCACCGGGCAGAAGCTCACGACGTATGTGAATATTCTCTCCGGCGCCAGGCGTTCCGGAGAGGCAGACGGCGCTCGAGAGCTTCACGTCGTTGTGCTCGACAATCACCGATCCGATCAGCTTGGTGACCCCGAGTTCCAGGCCATCCTGCATTGCATTCGCTGCGGGGCTTGCTTGAACGTTTGCCCTGTATATCGCCAGATTGGGGGCCACGCGTATGGATCGGTCTACAGCGGCCCCATTGGCGCCGTGCTGACTCCTTTGCTCAATCGAGACCCGAAGGTGGGCGAGTTGGCCAATGCCTCGAGCTTGTGCGGCGCCTGCTACGAGGCTTGCCCAGTGAAGATTCCGCTACACGACATGCTGGTTCACCTGCGCCGGCGCAATGTCGAGAGCGGTCGCACCAAGGTGATCGAGCGTGCGTCGTTTGAACTGTATGGCAAGGTCTTTTCGTCGTCGAAATGGTACCGGTTTGTTACCGCTATCGGCCGCGTGTTGCAGCGGCTCTTTCTCGGAGGCGGCCTGAAGAGGCGTTGGCTCTCGACGCACCTGCCCGTCGTACGGGGGTGGGCAAGGAACCGAACACTCCCCGCCGCGCCACCGCGAACGTTTCACCAGCTATGGGCGAAGCGAGACCGCAACAACCCACCCAAGGATTGAGATGTTCAGCCTCAACGAAAAGCTCGCAGTAGTCACGGGGGGGGGTTCCGGCATCGGGCAGGCCATCGCCGTTCTCTTCGCCAGCCAGGGCGCCCGAGTCATCGTCGTCGATTTGACAGAGCAGGCCGCCGCGCCGACGCACGCGCACATCGAACGGGATGGGCGCTTCTCACGCGTCTACGCGTGCGACGTCGGCGACGCACAACAGGTCGTGCACACCTTCGACGCGATCGTCCAAGGCCATGGCGACGTCGACATTCTGGTGAACAATGCAGGGATCTCTCACGTCGGAACTATCGCGACCACCGACGAGGAGGCTTTCGACCGCGTTTATCGCGTCAACGTAAAAGGCGTGTATCTCTGCACGAAAGCCGTTGTTACTCGAATGGCGGCGCGAGGCGGTGGCGTGATTCTCAACATGGCGTCGATCGCTTCGCTCATCGGCGTCGAGGAGCGCTTCGCCTACACGATGAGCAAGGGCGCGGTCCTCACGATGACGCGCTCGGTGGCCGTGGACTACGTGGGCAACAACGTGCGATGCAATTGCATCTGCCCGGCGCGCGTCCACACGCCTTTCGTCGATGGGTATCTGTCCAAGGCCTATCCGGGCCGCGAGAAAGAGATGTTCGAGAAGTTGTCGAACTACCAGCCCCTGGGCCGCATGGGGAAGCCCGAGGAAGTCGCCGCCCTCGCGCTCTACCTCTGCTCAGACGAAGCGTCGTTCATCACCGGCCAGGCGTTCCCGATCGACGGTGGCGTGCTGATGAAATAGCCCGCCTCCACCCTCCCCAGGTGGGCGCCCACGATCGTCGACGCCCCCACCGGCCCGCGAAAAGGCGATCGCGCGGCCTACGGATTCAGGATTTCGGCCGGCAGGTCGGTACCGAGTTGCTTCTTGTATATATCGTTCAGCGTGCCGTCCTTGAGCTTGGCGGCAACCCACTTGTTGACTTCTGCCAGCAGCCGCTTCTCGTCTTTCTTAACGCCGATCCCGAGTTTTGCGGTTGAGAGCACGAACTTGACCTCGACGTGGCGGGCCGGGTTCTTTTTGTCGAGCCGGGGGAGCAACATCTCGGCGGTCGAGAAGAGGTCGACCTGGCCGCTCAGGAACGCCTGTCCCTCGGTGGCATCGTCGTCGTAGCGCACCAGCTTCATGCCCTTGGGGCCGTCGCGGGTAAGCAGCGTGTCATGCGTCGTGCCGCGGACCGTGCCGACGGTCTTGCGGTCGAGATCGACCATGCCCTTGAGCGCGCCGGCCGCCTTCGACCCGGCGATGATCTGGCGTATCGCCGCATAGGGGGTCGAGAAATCGATGACCTGGGCGCGCTCGGGTGTGATCGAGAGCGTAGAGATCACCAGATCGGCCTTGCCGGTCTGCAACGAGGGGATGCGCGAGTTGCCGGTTGTCGGCACATGCTCGAATTCGAGGCCCCAGTCCTTGGCCAACGCCCGGGCGGTATCGACGTCCGAACCGGCGGGCTGCATCTTGTCGTCGGTCATGCCGTAGGGCGCCACGCCGAGATCGATGGCTATGCGGACTTTCTTGGCCTTGCGGATCTCATCCAGTTGCCAGCCTCGGGGACGCGCTCATCCGCGGGCACCACCTTCGAACAGGCGACAAAGCACACACCGATCAGCGCCATCACGCCGATGGCGACGCCTACGACTATCTTCTTCATCGTTCCCTCGTTCTTCTTCGCCCTTACAGCTGCCGTCCTACAATCCATCTCGCGCGGGGGCCGTTGGTGTTACGAACCCCCGCGCGATGTGCCAGCGCTTGTGGCCGATTGAAGCGACTTCAGGGAACTCTCCGGTAGAAAAGAATCGCGTTACTGAACATCACCTTGTCGCGTTGCGCTGGGGTCTTAGTCGCCAGGTAGGCCTCGGCGATTGCGACCTCTTCGGCGATTGTGCCGGCCAACTTGACCACCGGCCAGTTGCTGCCCCAGATAAGGCGGTCTTCGCCGAACTTCATGAATAGATAGTCGAAGATGGGCTTGTACATGTCCATCGTCTTTGGCGCAGTCCACGGCATGCTCTCGTCGCCCGAGGCGTTGGCGGCGTCGAAGAACGCCGACATCTTCACGTAGATGTTCGGCTTTGCCGCGAGCGAATCGATGTCGCCCATCCACGTGGCAGGCGGCATGGCCGTTGCGATCTTGGCGCCGGCCATGTGATCGATGATGATTCGAATCTTCGGGAACGCAGTGGCCAGCGCGACGACCTGCGCCTTCGGATTCTTTTCGTTGGGGGCCGTGCCACGGCTGATGATGTCGAGCGTCATTCCACGCTTCTGCACCTCGGCAAGGTTGGCCGCCTGCGTCGGGTCGGTGGGATCGATCGCCGCGCTCCACAGGTAAACGCGCAGGCCGGAGACCATGGCATGGCGGTCGATCATGTCCGCAGTCATTCCCTCGGCGTTCAGGTCCAAGTTCTTGATAAAGTCCTTGGAGCTGATGTCGAGCTGGGCCGCATAGTTGAAGAACTGATCGTTGCCTTTGATCTGACTCAGGACCCAATCGGTGTCGTAGGACCCGGTCGCGTCGTTGTTACGCGGGCTGGCCTCGACCACGTTGGTGGCGAGAATGCCCAAGGGAGTGCCCGACGGAGCGATTTCGTCAGCGTAGGCCTGGCCGCACGTCGCCTTCATGCTTAGGGCCATGCACGTCTTGGGCACGTAGTCGTGGTAGAGGGTCGCGTTCATGGGATCCGGCCATGCAACGCCCGATCGCGACGGCATGTAAATGTGTTGGTGGCTATCCATGACGGGCTTCGTCTTTCCGGTGGCCAGCGCGAGCAGGGCGGTGGTCTTGGCATCCAGCATTGGGGCGCCGGCATCTACGGACGGCGGGGTCCATCCGGGAACGCGCCGGTAGAACATGATCGCGTTCTTGAACATGATCTTGTCGCGCGCATTCGGGTTGGTCGTCGTCTTGGTCGCCAGGTAGGCCTCGGCAATCGTGAGCTCCTCCTGGACGGTGCCGGCCAGCAAGGCCACCGGGTAGTTGCTACCCCAGATGAGGCGATCTTCGCCGAACGCGGTGAACAGCGCATCGAAGATCCCCTGGTAGGAGGCCATGTCTTTCGGCGCCGTCCACGGCTTGCTCTCGTCGCCGGTGGCGTTGGCCGCGTCGAAGAACGCCGACCACTTGATGAAGATGTTCGGCTGCATGGCCAGTGAACCGATGTCCCCGATCCAAGCCGAAGGCGGCATGGCCGCTGGAATCTTGGCGCCGGCCATGTGATCGATGATGATGCGAATACCAGGAAACGCTTTGGCCAGCGCCACGACCTGCGCCTTCGGATTCAACTCCATCGGTGGTGTCCCGCGACTGATGACGTCGAGGGTCAGTCCGAGCCTCTGCACCTCCGTGAGATTGGCCTTTTGAATCGCGTTAGTGGGGTCGATTGAGCCGCTCCAGAGGTACACGCGGAGGCCGACGATCTTGTCAGCGTCCGGGTTCGTCATTGCGTCGACCTTCAGGTACGAAGTCAGGTTCCTGATGAAGTCGGCCGAGCCGATGTCGAGCTGCGCCACGTACCAAGGAAAGAAGTCCTTGTTCGTGGTCTTGTCGACCTGGCCCAGGACCCACTGCGTGTCGTCAATCCACGGGCTGGCTTCGACGATTCCCGAGCCGAGAATGGTGGACGAAGTTATCGTCGCTGCCATGTCGATATAGGCCTGCGGCAGGTAGTCCTTGTAGAGCGTCGTATTCGCGGAGGGCGGCCACGCAACGCCCGAACGCGACGGTTGGTACAGGTGAACGTGGGTATCGGTGATTGGCTTGGTCTTGCCCGTGGCCCGCCCAAGCAACGCCATGGTGTGAGCGTCCAGCGCAGCGCCGGAACTTCCGCTGCCGGCGCCGCTCGCGCCGCTGCTGCCGGTGCCGCCGCCAGCGTCGCTCTTGCTGCCACTGCTGGCTCCGCTCGCCGCCATGGGAGCCATGGGCGTTTGGTCGTTGGTGCTGCAACTCAGGGCATTCGCACCGAGTAGACCCCCAAGGAGGATTGCCGCTGAGCCCACTGAGCGAAAATAATCGCCGTTCATGGAAATTCCCTTTCCCCAAATTGGGACCAAAGTCATGCTAGCCAGCACAAGCTCGTCTTCGTCCGGGTGTGCCACGCCCGATATCCCGCTGTCAGTTTCGCGACGCACATCTACTCCAGGCGGGCACGACATGAAAAGGGGGGACGTAAAAAATGCTACGCGAGGCTCCGTCCGTCGCTAGCGGAAGCATTTTCGATGTTAGCGCTCACATATCGGTCATAACTGCATGATTTCGGTCAGGACTGCTCGACAAACGCGGTCATTCGCGGCGACCGAAATGGGCGCCTTTGGGGCCCCTAACCCTGTCGCAATCCGGCGACGATTCCTATCGACTCATTGGACTTCCGATGTCTCTGGGGCCAGATTTTCGTTGGACGAACAACCCTGCAGGCCGCACTGACGGCGATGTCCCATCATTTGGTGTCAGGGCGTCCTTTGCCTCATTAGAAAAGGGGATCGCCGGGGCCTCCCTCTTCCACCAAGCGTCCTTCGTTCATTGAACGAAATACCGCTTGAGTTGGCACGTCGAACTCGCGCCAAGCCATCGTTGATGGGATCCGAGCATCCGGATCACTCGAGGTCAGGTTTCCGCCGGAACCGAGTCTGTGCATGCGAGTCCACCTAATGGGTGGCGACTAATTGGCGACGTTCGAGATGAGCCCGCGAACGGTCGTTAGAAGCGAGTCAATGTCAAACGGTTTGCCCAATCGAGGATTTTCCACGCTCGCTAGAAAGTCACGCGCCCTCGCAGTGAATACCCCCCCCGTCACAAACACCATGCGTTCGGCCTGCATCGGCGAGATGTTGCGCAGCGCATCGTGCAGGGCCGGTCCGTCCATTTCTGGAAGCATCAAATCGCATAGGATGACGTCAAAGCGAGCGCCCGCCGCGATGGCCGCAAGCGCCTGACGCGCACTCGTCATCGCAATCACCTCCCCCTCCTTCGAGAGAAGGCGTTCGAGCGAGAAGCAAACGATAGGCTCATCGTCCACCACCAAGATGCGACCCTGGGACGCGCGCGTGGCGCGCGGAGCGTCCGTGCGGCTAGCAGCGGCCGCACCGATTGCACGCTCGGCGGCCGGAAGCTCAACGCGAAAGATACTTCCACGGCCTACTTCGGTTTCGAAAGTGAGCGTCCCTCCAAGGGAGGCCACGATTCCGTGGCAGATGGCGAGGCCTAGGCCCGTACCGATGCCGACCGGCTTGGTGGTGAAGAACGGCTCGAAAATGCGGCCTCGGACTTGGGGTGGGATCCCGGATCCGTTGTCAGCCACTTCGACAAGAACCCTATCGGGGCCGTGCGACTTGACCGCCACGCGGATCTCGTTTGACGCTGCACGGTCATCCGCCAAAGCCTGCACTGCATTGAGCAGTAGATTCAAAAATACCTGCCCGAGGCGCGCCTCGTTGGCAAATACTTCGGGAACCTCCGCATAGTCTTTGACTAGACGCGCGCGATGACGAATCTCATGGGCCACCATCGCGAGCGTTGCCTCGAGAAGGTGAGTAACGCTCAACGGTGCGCGCGTTTCGTTCTCGGGGCGCGAAAATGTCTTGAGACCTCGAACGATGTCCCGGATGCGCTCGGCGCCATTTCGGGCGTGCTCCAAGGCAACGAGAACTTCGTTCGCGGAATCATCAACGCGATCGCCGACGTGGCCGTCAACGCGGCCGTCGACTTGCGGGGCCAAGAGATTCGGCAGCTCCTCCGTGATGTAGCCCAGATTGAGGAGCACGTAGGCCAGCGGGTTGTTAATCTCGTGAGCGACGCCGGCGGCCAACGTTCCAAGCGATGTCAGCCGATCGGTCTGTGCGAGCCGGGCCTGCAGCTCTCGATGTTCGCTCGCGACGAGCAGGCGATCGATCGTGTCGATTAGCGTGTCGTAATCGACAGGCTTTCTTAGATACGCCTCGGCGTCGATGGCCGCAGCCTTCGCGGTGGAGTCAGCACTGAGCGCAAGCACGGGAATGTTGGCAAGCTCAGGGTCATCTTTCTGAGCGACACGGAATTGCCAACCGTCCATGATTGGCATCATCAGATCCAACAAGATGAGATCGGGCTTGGGCGACGCACGCAGCACCTCGAGTGCTTCCAAACCATTCGAGCATCCGGTGACGCGGAAGCCTTCCGTCGACAGCAACCCGTCGAGCGCTTCGCGTATGTCGGCGTCGTCCTCGATAACGAGAAGCGTCCGAGCAGCCGCGCGCTTTTCGAATCCCGGCGACCGCATACAAGTTCATTGTGCCCGACTATCGAGCGGTGTCGATACCCGCAGCCTGAGGCAAATTGCCTCGATGCAAATGGCCTCAATCAATCCAACCTCTCAGTCCCTGGCTTGTCGCATGGGTCCCGAACCCATGCGAAGTGGAAAGCGGTGTTCCCGTTGCCAAATGCCATGAGGCGAGTGCGTCCGTCGGAAACCCATGTATCGACAAGCGCAGGGATGCCAATTCTGTTTTCACCAAACTCGGCTGTAAGCTCCACGACGATCACTTCGAATGCCCGGCCAGAGCGACCTTACGGCAACTCACCCAAGCTCGATGCGCGGGTTGGACGCAGACAAGCATTTGAGCAAGATCCGCCGCCGCGGCGACGACCCCGGGGGCCCAGCACGCACTGCGGCGAGGTCGACCCGCCGAGCGCGCAGCCGCAAGCGGTTTTCGAGGTCTTGGGCCAAAGACGACATGGTACCCTTGGACTGGACAAACTTGCAGTTCAAGGAGAGAGACGGCGAAAGCAGTGCTAAAAGGAAACACGTGAAAGGCCTCGACGCCAACGATCTCAAGGATCTCGACAGTTCCAAGCTCCTTTCTCTTCGCCAAGTGCTCGCCACTATGGGTAGCGCCTTGGTGTGCTTTTCGGGGGGGGTAGACAGCGCTTTTGTTCTCCTCGTGGCCCACGAGGTCCTTGGAAGCCGCGCCGTGGGTATGACGGCCGTTTCTCCGAGCCTTGCTCCTTTCGAAAAAGAGGCTGCGATTGCGATCGCCAAGCAGATTGGCGCCCGCCACGAACTCGTAGAATCGCGGGAAATCGCGCGGCCCGGTTACGTTGCCAACGGGACTGACCGCTGCTTTCACTGCAAGACCGAGCTTTACGACATCGCCGACCAAAAGAAGGCAGAGTGCGGCCTGGATCACGTGATTAACGGAACCAACGTCGACGATCTTGGCGACTATCGTCCCGGGCTCGATGCGGCAACGAATGCGAACGTGCGAAGCGTGCTCGTAGAGTGCGGCTTTCGCAAGGCCGATGTTCGCCGGTTCGCGCACCTCTTGGGTCTCGCTATCTGGGACAAGCCCGCGAGCGCGTGCCTGTCGAGCCGGATTCCCTACGGCACCGAGGTGACGCGAGAGCGGCTCGCGCAGATCGGTGGCCTCGAGGCGGAGCTTCGCGCGCTCGGCCTGCGCCAAGTGCGCGTTCGCTGGCATGGTCTTGGAGGGGCGGCGGGCGA
>WNFJ01357561.1_pt1 | contig 34883 bp, 37 predicted proteins | sample 5400461 | NCBI WGS metagenome assembly WNFJ01 (sample SAMN13153349, study PRJNA577476) | soil metagenome | isolation source: 115 cm saprolite on Douglas fir-dominated hillslope | place: USA:California | collected 2013-09-17
TGAATTTCATAGTTCTCGCCCTTGTTAGGACCTCGGCTACCGTAACCTTGTAGTTTGTGGGGCACAAGCGACAAAGCGCGACAACGGTCCCATGTCACGAGTTGCCGTGCGCAAGCCTTGAGACCGAATTTCGCTCGATTGTCAGATCTTTTCGGACATCTACCTTTGCATCGATCGTTGCGGTACCTGAGTCGCTATTGCGCCCATGCGAGTTCGCGGCGACCACTAACCAAAGGCCGGAACCATTTCTCGTTTGCCTCGCCACGAGCAAAGTTGGGCTCGACCAATCTGCTGAGTGTTCCAAGAGACTCACTCTCGCGGCAGACTTGCTAAGTGCCTGACAACGATTCTTGAACCAGGCATCAATCTCATGCTTAAATGCCCAGACTGTGACTCCCTTCACGTGGACTTGTCGATGGACGGGCAGGCCTTCCCGTTTCTCCCAACGTTGCACCGTGCGCACTTCTCGATGCAGATAGACGGCGATTTGCTTCCAGGAGTCCAGACATTCTCTGTCTGGACCGACCATCGACCGAGCACCCGCCTTCATTGGTTTGCCGTCCGTGGTCAACATTTAGATCGAAGTCTTTCTTGGTGCAGCCTACCGATTCTCTAAACATCGGCTTCTGCCCTACTTGCTCTTCCGGTCCGGTTCACTGTCTTGGGCATCTTTCAAAACGTGCGCCGGTGGCTCGGACGAGTTATCCGCGTCCAAAAGTTAGGAGCTTCGGAACCGTTGCCATTCTTTGCGAAGGTGCAAATGTGTACGTAGCGCTCGTGTGCCCAGAGGGCCGCGCCGCAAATTTCCGGTCCAGTGATCCGAACATCTTTGCCAATTCCCAAAGCCTGCTCTGTGAAACTCGGAGCCGCGCCGATTTGAGTTACAAGCGCGGACACCGCTTCGACACTTACAGGTTCGTTCCTCGCCGAAGCTGTGTCCAGCGCATCCAGAGCATAGCTTCGAACTAGTTTTTGAAAGAACCTGCGCATTACTTCCGGATGATCAAAGATTTCCAAACCAAGAATTCGGCCACCGATCGCGAACGCCACTCCACACTGACCATCCTGCCAGGCGAACGCACGAGTGAATTCCTCCACCGAACTGGCATGACGCTCATAGATCGCATACATGGCGCCGGTTGGCGACGACGCCTTCAGACGCGTCGCTTTGGAGGCGATGTTTCTCCACACCGCTCCTTGGTCCGACTTGCGCGTGCCATTCGAACGCATGGCGGCCGTAACCTGCGTCACTCGTTCTCCACGCCCCAGCGAATACATGAAGTGATCGGCCACCTGCAAATCGCTACACTCCATCCTCCAGCGCCCTGCCTCTACACAAGAAACGGGGATCACGGTTGTGTGCTTCGCTGGCGCGAGAATCGTCAGGTTCAGGACGCGGTTCTGTTTTGCCCCGACGAGTTCCTCTCCGTCTACCAGCAAAACCGGAAGGTCCGCGTTATTTTCAAGACGTAGCTCTGGCACAGATCCGCCTGCGTGAAGCTCGGTCACGCGGACTTTTCCTTGAGCTATCCCGTCTTCCAAGAGGAGATAGTCCAACGGTTGGACGGCGGCGTTTCGACGCATCAATGGAAACAGGATGAGATTCCGGAACTCAGAAGATCGACCGATATCGATACGCGAGAATTCCTCTTGAAGGTTCCGCATGTTGTCTGTGCCTCTCGGGGAGTAAAGGCACGCAGCGGACCAACTTACACTATCGCAAGATCAACTACTTGCGGTGACCAAAAACCGCTTGCGACAACCGTGGTTGACGCGCCGTCAATTCTCGTTGTCATTTTGCCCCAACACGAACTTGCTTACCGCCTGTTTGGAAACGCCAAGTAACTCTGCGGCTGCGGTTTGGTTGCCTTTGCACGCCTCAAGTGCCCGCAGAAAAAGCTGGTTCCGTACCTGCGCTAGATACTCGTCGACCTTGAATCCATTAGACGGTTCTGGCAACGCTGCGAAGGGATCCTTCGCCGGTAGATCGGCGGTAATGATTAGGTCCTCAGCATCGATAACGTCGGCGCGCGAATAGAGCACAGACCTCTCCAGTACATTCAAGAGGTCGCGAACATTCCCAGGCCAAGGTTGACGCTCGAGACGCTCCAGAGCCCCCGTCGTGAGCTGACGGGGCCTGTGCAGTCGTTGATTGATTTGTCTGAGCAGCATGAGCGCCAGCTCAGGAATTTCGCCTCGGCGATCGCGCAACGCCGGAAGTCTAATCTGCACAACTTCCAGCCGGAAGTAGAGGTCCTCTCGGAATCGCCCAGCGGACACTTCCTTTCTGAGGTCGCGATTGCTCGCTGCGATGATCCGCACATCGACTTTCCGGGACGCCGCACTTCCGAGCCGCTGGACTACGCCATCCTGAATAACGCGCAGCAGCTTTGCTTGCACATCAAGAGTCAGTTCGGCAATTTCGTCGAGAAAGAGCGTGCTCTGGTCGGCAGCCTCAAAGATTCCTTTCCCGTCGCGTGTCGCGCCGGTGAACGATCCCTTTACATGGCCCAAAAGATAGCTTTCAGCGAGCGACGCCGGAATAGCCGCGCAGTTGACCGGCACGAACTCGCGATTAAACCGCGGACTCAGCCTGTGAATCAGGTGAGCAAATCGCTCCTTCCCGGTCCCTGTTTCACCCAAGAGAAGAACGGGTAGATGACTTTCCGCGGCGATGCCCGCCTGTTCTGCAGCGTGCCGAATAGCGCCAGAGCCCACATAAATCCCCAACTCCAAGAGGGCATCGTCGAGACCCGGCACTGCCACTGTTTCACGGGCAAGTCGTACGCTTGGTTCCCTAACCGTAATGCTTTTCAGCTCCGGGATCTCGCCCATAAAAGACATTTCGTCTTCTTCCCCTGCTGTTGGTGCCTCCTCTGTCGCTTCGCCGGCCTCTTCCTTGGCCGCTTCTGTTGACTCTTTCCTTACCGCTTCGTCTCGCAAAGGCTCTTTCGCTCGTCGGAGAATCTCCAACTGTTTTCGCGTGAGCCTCAGTTCTCCCGTTTCTGATGCTTGTCCCTGAGAATCCTCCATTGGCTGGGTCTTGGCGGAAGATCGGTAATGATCCAGTAAAACCCTGTTACAAATAGAGATGACGAGTGCTCCGAAGCGCTCCGGCTGACGGACCCCACCCTCCTCGCGGAGACTAGCGATGACGCTTGTCAAGGTCTCCCGCCGCAAATCCTCTACCTTATCTGGAGCTAATATCCTGGACCTGAGCTTGATACGCAGCAGCTGCTCAAAATACGTGGCAAAGTGGAGCCCTGTTGCTGGGTCCCCATCCCGCAGGCGTTCCAAATAGGCTCTGTCAAAGGAGAAGAAGTCCACGCCAGCCTTGGATTCTTCGCGGACAAGGGAGGAGGCGGTATCTCCCGCATGCTCGGCGAAATATTCTGACGGCAGCGCAAGGTCGCGGATTGTTGGCCAATCACTTGTGTCGATTTGAACGTCTTTGACATTTGGCGCGCCGAAGAGTGACCGGGTTGGAGATCCGACTTGAATTAGCTTCGCCGGCAAGATGCCGAGGCCGGTCAGCAGGATCCATACTGCCCTCATCTCGGCTGTGCCGCTGGAAACACAAACGTAGTTATCTCCAGTACGAGGCAGTCGCATAAGTTTGCGCACCAGACGTGACAGGCGTCCCATCAACGCCGAATAGTCCTTGGGATCGGAGACGGGCAGTTCGTGTACGGCTATCCGGCACTCTGGATACCTGTGAGATACCTCGGCTTTGGTCGACAATGCGTTCTCGCGGGTATGTGGCGTATGAAAGAGGAAAAGAGAGCCGAATTGCTTAAGACTCATAATCGACAGGATTGGACCGGGCAGTTCCTCGCCTGCGATTTCACCGGGTGCAAAAGGATCCTTGAAGTCGACGAATGCGAACAGGGAATTAACCTTGGGCATTGGTTGAGAATTCTGCACCTGGGAGTCAGGTCCCCGCGATTTCAGGTTCGCTTGTCTAGCAACATCACTTGGTGGGGTCAGGCCTAGCGACGGGGTGTCGCGGCCCCGGTTCTTTTGACCGAATAGCCTTTGCAGGAAGGATAGTGCCATCTTTCCCTCTGTTCATGCGCATTATACTCTCCCGATCCAGCAATGATGGAATGTAGAGATCTTGCACTCTGAGACAAACACGCAAGGTCCGCGTGCATCGCGATTCAGTGGCGAAATATGGTTCTTCGGATCAATCAATGAATCAGTGCTGGTCCACAGGTACGCCGACCAGGTCCGCTATGTCATCCTGCCCCTGGTCTGGCGCGACGAGTAGCGATTTGTGTACAACTTGTGTACAAGAAGGCGGGTTTGAAGGGCCTGAAAATGGACCTAAGCAACGCAGAATCAACAACAGACTCTTGAGCTACAGGCCCGCAATCGCGAGGCGAACTGCTCACAACCACCTCATTCTACGGCGTTTTAGCGTGCTTGGCAACCCGTGCACAAATCTGTGCTTTGGGTACAGCAACTTTCATCTGAGCTGCTCACTCGCCGCCTCCTGAGCCAATAACTCAAAAAAAGTCTCGACCTGCTTCCCCATCGGCTCCTAGAGCAGGCACAGCATGTCAAATAGTTCCTTTGTCCAAACGCTTCAATATGCGATGCCGCAATTTGCCGAGTTCGCGATTTAAGAAATGATTTCGTCCGATGAAAGGCAGCAGCGGCGCACGACGCTTCATCATTTTGGCACGAGCACGCTTTAATCGTGGATCGTGGCCGAATAATTTCAAGGCGCTATCCAGCCTATCTAATGCCTTGTCGCGCAGCCCAGCCAATACATACACCCCTATCAAATTTAGGTGAAACTGAATCTCTGTGCGTTTTAGTTGTACCGCCCGTTCGCAAAGCTCCGAGGCTTGGTCCCATTTCTGTTCCGCACGCGCCATCGACAATCCAAGAAAGGAAATGTAGTAAGGGTTATGCTTGTCGCTTTCGAACGCACGTCGCAGTCTCAAAAGCGCCTTTTCGGGATATTCGTTCTTAAGTAGTTCGACACCTTCCCGGAAGTCAACCTTGGGGTCGGGCTCGATGCCCTTGGTCATCTCCGTTACAAGTCCGAGGCTCATTAAACTCCTTCAAGTTTTTGGATGCTGCCCAGCTATATAACCTATACGGACCGTCAGCGCGAAATCTACTGACCTGTTGGTCAGTCTTAGCCAAAAGGTTTGGTGGTTTCCGCGACCGACCCATCCTGCTAAACGTTCAATATTGGCCAGATTTCGAATATGGCTTCAGCGTACATCTTGGTTCGAGAGTGTAAAGACCCTCGGCGGCACCTGTGACATACACGATCGAGCATTCCAGATTGGAGCATCTGAAGACTTCCAGAGTCCCCTGCGGAAGGACCGCCTCCCATGGCTCAAAGTTATACTCGACCATGAAACTGTCGTGGTCCGGGCAAATTGGAATGTCGGTATCACGCATGTTATTCACTCAAGCCTTCGGCGCGGATAACTGTCCTGTCGCTGGCTATAAATTATGGAGTCGGCAGACTCGGAAACAATGAAAAGCTTGATGTGACCTCTTGCGAGGGCGAAGGTTGGAACCTTGGAGCCGGCACGACGGGAGAACTTTGATGAGCCCTTCGGACAGGCAACCGTAAAACTTTTGTGATCGAACGAGAGTTTGTAGCGTTCAGGGCCGATGAGTTTCATTGCCGACAGAACCGTCACCTTCCGTGCTGTTGCGACCGCAACACGGCAGCAATATCCAACGCGATTCCAAAGGAAAAGGTGTTCAATCGCAAGGGCACGCTGCGGCTGTAGTCGGCTTCGAGGTCAATGGCCTTTAGCGCCTTCGGCTTGAATTCCGCGCTGGCGTTGAAACCGTTATCACGTGCAAGGTTGGCATCCCCGCTCGACACACTGGAATTCAAGTAGTTCTTACGATTTGTGGTTTTCCCGGCAGAGGAGCACTTGGTGCCGGAACTGCAACGAAACACACGGCTGACCACGGTTTGCGGTCCCCACGGAGCAACGTCGTACGCTGAAGCAGAAAGACTGATCGGACCAGCGTCCACTTCCGTGCCCGCCTCGAATGCCGCATTATAGCCAAAGGTCATGAACGGACGCCGGAAATGGTGTGTATCAGGAACGGTGTTGCCCACGCTACCGTCAATGTAGGGAGTAAAGTTCCCCCACCCATGTTCGATGTGGTTTGACCAGTTCCACGTAGCATGGCCTGTGCTGAAACCCTTGCTCTTATCTCCAGTCGGCGCACCGAGATGGATTGTCGAGGCGTAATTGGTTTCTTTGCCGGGTAGGAAGAATCTTATGTTCGCGCCGAGGTTGCCAAAACCATTGCCCGACACCGCTTGCGGATTCTTTCCCTTGATCGAGGTGGGAGTGCCCACAAAAAAATAAGGAATGCCGAGGTCGGCACCGAAGCGACGCGAAAAGTTGTAACCCGCTCCTGTTCCAAGGTCGAAGACGTTGCCGTCGCTACTGCCGCTTCCTTCAAAGCGAGTCCCCAGCATCCAGCCGGGATAGAATCCTGCGTTGTCTTGGTTCGTCGGTCCATTGGCCGCTGAACTTGGACTCTGCGCATAGGTCCCAAGACATGAAACTGAGAGCAAACACAAAATTGCCGCGGCTCTGCCCAATTGTTTGATGGTCACTCTTCACCCCTTCACCCCGAGTCTGATTCCACTCCAGAATCAAACATGAGTCACAAGACTGGCAATGGTACTGTTGCCCAAGCCATCAACCAGCGACGAGTTGCGCCGTAAGCTGGATCATTGGTGCTGTGTTACCCTCTCCGAATGAACGAGCCTAAACCCAAACCGTGGCGACGAAAATACGGCATCGTTGACGCGGGAGAACTTGTACGTCACATCAAAGAGGATAAATGCGCGAAGTGTTTGACTCTCGCTCGTTATGATGAACGCGAATCTGAACGGGCGATAATGGCGAACCGATGGCTGCCAGCTATTTCTTGCGAAGATCGGTCAGCCATTTCTCAAGCACCAGTTCCTGTGGCGCCTTGGTTTCACCAAAGGACACGCCCATTCCCATGTTTGGCTGGCAGTAGACAACAGAGGCCCGAGCCTCAAATGTCTGTCCTTCGTAGGTGATGTTAATCCTCACCGCTGTGCCAACAGGTAGAGGATTCATCATGTCCATGTAGCAACCATGACGGCTCAACTCACTGGTCCGAGCGGTCAAGCGGGCCTCCGCACCAAGTTCCGTGATTTCGGCAGAGGCAAAGAAAGGAAAACGGGCTGACTGGCGACGCTCGGAACCCACGTTAATTGCCTCCTTGATACCCCGAACTTGGAAAACGAGTCCCGAACTATCACTCGCCATCTATTAGGCGGGACTTCTGAAGAGTTCTGATCCAGGCCAGCAGTGTTGCATGGGAGTTCGGATCGAGGTCCAGAAATTCGAGGCCCATTCCGAACCGCGCTTTAACTACACGAACCACTGCGAGCATTTCTACTTTCTGGCCGTTATGAGTGAGAGTTCCGCGGACCCTGGCACCGACCTCCACGGGATGACCCGCGCAGACGAAACATCCTCCAGCAGAAAGATCTGAAGTCACGCCATTCACACGAATCCCGGATTGGAGTTCCAGCATCTCCGCGTCGGCTGCGAAGGGGTAGCGAATCGCGTACCGCTGTTCACGCAGACCAGGCTGTTTGGCGTCTTCGCCGCTATCCGATTCCATGAAGGATAACTTTCATACAGCAAACCGGGGGCGTGCCCACGGCGGCCTCGCACCGCGAGGCTCTTGCCCTTTAGTCTGATGGGAATTGGCTTACCGGCGAAGAACTCGCTCCGTGCAGAGTGCGAATGGAACAACATTGCGTGGCGTGCCGCAGCAGGATGAAGGAACCGAGGTGTTCTTGCCCCTGGACCATAATTGGACGCCTAGCCAGGATGAAAACGTAGATGTTTGCGCTATGAGATAGCTACAGCGCCGGGAGTCAACTCGGAGAGTTTCTAAGTGTTCGGGATTCAGTTCACCGCAAGCTACAGGAGAATGCGTCGCCATGGCAGGCCCGCAGAGTTACTCTAGAGAATCTCCGGCTCGTCATGTCCGTTGCGTTGGAGCACACGCAAAAAATCGCGATCAACTTTTGAAAAATGGCACCGGAGAGCAGGTGAGACAAGCAGAGCGGTCGATCAGCAAAGTCCGAAGCCTTGCGGAGGAAGAGTTCAATGCCCTGGAATCCTTAATCACTAAAGCGCGGAATTCGTCAGGCGATCCTTCGATGAGCTCGTGATATTCATGGGGACGATATAAACGAGGCGTAACTGCTTATTCCCGAAGCCCGTCTTTTGGGGCGGCTAACGCTATGCAGATAAGTCGTAACCAACCCTCTCGAGTACTTGCGCAGTGGTACCACGGGGCCATTCCCCTTCCGAGGCAAGCACGTTAGGTTACAAGGCTTAAGAGCCTGACATGCTTACTCCGGGTGAACTGAGTCATTCGGCATTGCCCGAGACGGATCCTGGAAGCCGCCTTCAAAACCTGTATCGCCTGGGTCAAGCTATTCATTTCACAGGGGTAAGCCGGATTCTAAGATCCCTTCTTAAGAGCCATACCAACCTGCGCTTGCGTACCAAGTTGCTGTTATCTCTGGTATTGTCCACCACGGCGCTCACTTGTGCCACTCTGCTTGTAGTGCGTCATTCGGCTCAGGCCCAAGTGCAGCGGCAGATTGAGCAGGACGCCCGTAACGCCTTCCTAACGATCCAAGCCGTTCAGCACCAGCGAGAGATGATGCTGAGCCACAAGGCCGACTTGCTCGCGACGTTAGCTTACCTGAGAGACGGGGATCCGACGACGATCCAGGATGCCAGCCAAGATCCATGGCAGTCCGGCGATTGCGACCTGTTTGCGCTTGCAGACAGAAAGGGCAAGATCATCGCCCTGCACACGACCAGTTCGAGGCTTTCCGTTACTGACGCGGAAAAACTGTTTCGACGCACACTTAAGGAGGACAGTGGGGCAGGATGGTGGTTTGGCGGCCGACGCCTTTTTCAGGTAGTGCTTCAACCGTATTACGAGGATGAGCCACGGAAGAGCCGCCTCTTGGGCACAGTGATTGTTGGGCGCGAGCTTGACGTCAGGGGAGCGAGCGACCTGGGGCGCATTTCATCGAGTCACTTGGTCCTCCGTTACGGCGACGATCTCGTGATGAGTACGTTTGCGCCAGCCAAAGAGGAAGAGCTCGAGCGCCAGCTGCGGGATCGGCCTGCCAGGGAAGAGGTCCAAATTGGTAATGAGAGGTTTTTCGCAAGTTCCCTCGCACTAGCCTCCGGTACAGAGCCAGCCCTAAACCTCACCGTTCTGAAGTCTTATGACGAGGCAACCGCATCGCTGAGGAGGTTGAACCACCTGCTCGTCGGGCTGGGTCTAGCCGCCGTGCTGGGGGGAGGTGTATTGGTGTTTGTGATCTCGGATAGGTCCACGCGTCCGCTGGCGTATCTCGCGGAGGGAGTGCGTGCCCTCGAACAAGGTGATTTCACGTATCCTCTAAAATCGCATGGTGGTGATGAGATAGCACACGTCACCCGGGCCTTCGAGGACATGCGCAGCACATTGCAGAGGAACGAAGTACAAAGGCAACAGCATGAAATACAGAGGCAGCAGCTCGAAGGACAGAGGCAACAGCTTGAAGGGCAACTCCGCCAAGCGCAGAAGATGGACGCAATGGGGCGCCTGGCGGGCGGCGTGGCTCATGACTTCAACAATCTCTTGACGGTCATCAAGGGGAACAGCAGTTTATTGGTTGAGCGCCTGCAATCAGACGATCGTCTCCTCGGATGCACCCGGCAGATAGAGAGCGCAGCAGACCGCGCTGCTTCGCTGACTCGTCAGTTGCTGGCCTTCTGTCGCATGCAGGTATTGCAGCCAAAAATCCTGGACTTGAACATGCTCGTCTCGGAAATGTGCAAACTACTTAGGCGCCTGATTCGCGAAGATATCGCGTTCAATTTCCACGCGGGTGAATCTCTCGGGCGAGTGAAGGCAGATCCAGGACAGATCGAGCAAGTCATCATGAATCTTGCAGTGAATGCCGGGGATGCGATGCCTGCGGGCGGCAGTCTAACCATCGAAACGCGTAACGTCGCGGTGGATGAGCAATTCGCCCTTGCTCGGCCGCCGATTCTGCCTGGTCAGTATGTTCTGCTCGCGGTTACGGACATCGGTCATGGCATGGACGCCGAAACGAAGGCGCGCATTTTCGAGCCGTTCTTCACCACCAAGGAGCAGGGCAAGGGAACTGGATTGGGGCTCGCCACCGTTTACGGCATCGTTAAACAGAGTGGCGGCTGTGTTTGGGTGGAGTCGGAGCCGGAGAAAGGGGCGCGATTCGAGGTTTACCTCCCGCGCGTGGATGAGGCTGTGGAGGCTGCCGCGTCGGACGAAATGGCGGCCGCTCCTGCTCGCCAGCGCAAGACGGTGCTAATTGCGGAAGACGAAGAGGCGGTTAGAGAGCTCGCCTCAGAATTTATAGAGTCCGCTGGCTACACAGTGCTTACTGCCAAGGATGGCACAGAAGCCCTCGCCATCGCTGAACAGTCAGATGAGCCGATTCACCTGCTGCTAACGGATGTGGTGATGCCCAAGATGCGAGGACCGGAACTCGCCAAACGACTAAAGGGCCTTCGGAACAGCATGCGGGTCGTTTACATGTCAGGCTACCTCGAATACAACCGAGGCAACGAAGACTTTTTGGAGGAGGGGTTTTTCCTTCAAAAGCCCTTCTCGCGCGATACGCTGGTTCGTAAGGTCGGAGAAGCCCTTAGGAACAACTCACCAGCAAAGTCGGCCAACCATTCTATTCCCAGCTAGGCCGGCTGGCTGTGTTGACAACCCTGAGGATAGCCATATTGCCGTTGAGGCTGGACATGCGGCGTGCTCTATTTCAGTGGTGGTGTTGGTCCTCCTGATGGTGCGTGTGCCAGGGACCGACGGCGGTTCCGATGATGATGGTGTTTTCGTCCGCGGCCATGGTGTGCTTTACGTTGGCTGGAACGAACAGGAAGCTGCCAACGGGATAAGACTTCAGGTGCTCAAGGTCGAGCGTTTCGCCGAATGAACGACCGCAACCCTGGCGTCGGTGGCATGTGAGTGGAAGTCATGGAACCCTGCAGGAACGAAAGCCGCGTATGTGAATGCTTCGCCTACCACGTCGCTCCGCCCTTCGAGCACCGACCACTTCGTCCCATCAGAATCGACTTTTTGCCACACAATTGTTTTTGCGTCCCATGCGCGAGGCGCCTTGGTTGATTCGGTAACGGGAGCCGCAAGTAAGACCAAATTCACCATCAACGCGATTATCCAATGCATTGTTTGTCTCCATTCGGTTTAGATTCGCTTGAACCGTATTGGCAATGTAACGCTCGCTGGAGAATTGTTTCTATCCGGAATTTGACATTAAACTCAGGACAGATGAGGTGCTGCTGAGCACACAGCGGTGAACGGATCTTGGGAGGCGGGGAGGGGAAAGGTACGCCTAGGAACCGCGGGGAAAATGTAGAGCCGGAGGCGCTACCAGGAGAGCCGCCTAAGATTTGGGGCGCACTGGATAGGCCTCATTAATGAACCGTGCAATGAGCCCGGCGCGTCGCTGCCCCCGGTGGGGACAATGTTTGTTTTGCGCTCTGGAAATAGTAAAAGGAAACAAACTCGAAGACGAAGATAGACTCTTCGGAGAGAGAAGCAATCTTGGAGAGAAAGTCTAACCAAGAACAAGATTTGTCTGTCGCGCAGGGGATAACAGCCGGTGCGAGCCACGATTGAGACCAGTCGACTCATTCTGCGTCCGTTCGAGTCAGGCGACGTTGGGGCGGCGTTCGCCTGGTTTGGCGACCCGATCGTCATGCGCTTCACCCCTACTGGTCCTGATATTTGCATCGAGCAGACTAAGGCTCGCCTAGCCAAATATGAGGAACACCAAACTGCACATGGGTTCAGCAAGTGGATCATCTTGGATCGTCGCTTGGGCGGTGCGATTGGAGATTCGGGACTACTCAAGCTGCAGCAATACGATTGGATCGACCTCGGCTTCCGTCTCGCACAACCCTATTGGGGTAAGGGACTGGCGACGGAGGCAGCATCTGCTTGGGTTCGGGCTGCATTCGATGATTTTCACATCGACCGACTGACCGCAATCGTTCATCCTGAAAACCTCGCTTCGATTCGGATCCTGGAAAAGCTTGGGTTCCTTACCGAGCGGCGGGAAATGATAGTAGGCATGAATTCAATTGTGTTCTCTCTCAGTGCCAAAGCTGGCGAAACGGATTCATGTTTCCGCCGCCACGTGTCACTCGATTGGACCCAGGGGGACTTACACGAAGGCCTGCGCTGCTTCCATTACGGCGCGTTCTTCAAAGCCCACGAACACTGGGAGTCTGTGTGGCTCGCGGCGCGAGAGCCGGAAAGGACGTTTCTGCAAGGGCTGATTCAGATCGCTGCTGCTTTCCATCATTTTCAGCGCGGCAACTGCGCCGGAACCATTTCGTTGCTGCGATCAGCGTTGCGCCGTCTGGACGCCTACCCAGAAGCCTTTGCCGGAGTCGCGGTCGCCCCGCTTCGAGCGACAATCCGCCTGTGGCTCGGCGCCCTCGAAACGCCGTCACGCTCCCCCCTGCTGCCCCTTCCGCAAGTGCAAATCGCCAGCACAGGGTCATTTTCCTCGAACTCCGGATAGTTTACGTACTCTTATGGTTCGTTCGGCGCCCTCTTTTCATTCGGATGTGGAGGCGGCTGCTGACGCTGCTCGATTCTCTGTTGCTGCTGCTCATGTTTTTGCTGCATTTGCTGCGTCTGTTGCTGATGCCGCTGTTCCATCTGCTGTCTTCTCGCGTCATCAGCCCTCTGCTGCGCCACCCGCTGATGTTCCTGGTCTTGTTTTTGTTGCAGCTTCTGCCGCTCCTGTTCTTGCTTCTGGTACATCTTTTCTTGTTCCTTTTGGTATTTCTGGTCGGTTTTTGGATTTCCCGTATTCGGCGGCCTGTCCGGCCGGTTCGCCTTTGGTAAATCGTTCGGATGAACGTAGTTGGGCCGGTTGGCATTGTTCTCCGCACGGTTCGTGTTATTTTCCGACGGGTTGGCGTTTGGTGGCCGGTTTGGATTGTTCGCAGCACGGTTGTTTGCACCACGATTTGGGGGCGGATTGTACCTGCCTCCTTCCTTAGCCGGCACTACAGCGCCGCCGCTAAACGCTCCGGGTCTCTGTGTCGCAGCAATCGGGGGCTTCCCATGATTTTGCGAGGCTTGCAATTCGCGATTCGAACGCGCCGCCTGTACGTGCTGGATCTGCGCCGCCACTGGCCTGATATGGCGTTCGCGAGCCGCGGTTTGCTCTTGGGCCGTCGCTCGCGCGTTGACGCCGCCGTTGCCGCCGTTATAACTCACGCGCGTAACAGTGACGTTGTTGTTCACCACCGTCGTGTTGTACACGTTGTGGATTTCGGTCACGTTGATGTTATTCACCGTACGGTTGTAGTAGAAGCGCCCGCCGTCCCAGCGGCCACCTTCATACCCGCGGCCAAAATATCCGTAGCCGTAATTGATCCCGCCGTAAAAACCTACGACCGGTCCCCAATATCCTTCGTAAAACACAAACGCGGTTCCACCCCAGGCCCAATAGCTCGGAGTCCACAGGAAACCAACTTCCGGCGCCAACACCCAAGTTCCCGGCACCCAGTAATAGTCTTCATCGTCGGGGTCCCAGGCCCAATAACCTGGGGTCCAGATATACCCCTCTCCTGGGCAAATCGGCTGCACGTATACCGGCAACTCCGGCGGTGGAAAGCCCACAGAAATGCCAACACTCACTTGTGCGGTCGCGGGCGCTGGCAGCACCGATGTCAGCGCCAGCATCGCCATCGCGGCTACCAACAAACGAATTGCATTGGCTAAACGCATTCTTCCTTCCTTCTGCCCGCTCGTCTTTCTTGATTTTGTGGAGATGCGGGCGTTCTGAGTTGCACGGCCCGAGCGATGATTTTCGTCCCACAATATTACCTTGCGTATGCCACTGTTCGCATGGGGTTATGCTGGTAGAAACCGAACAGGAACGCAGTATGCCCAAGTTGACCTCTGTACTTATTTGCTTGTCACTGCGGTCCGGTCCACGATGCTTTCGAATTTCGAACCTCGTAATCACCACCGCCTCCGCATCTCACCCATTTGTTCGTCCGCTCCATCGGCTGCACATCTACTTCGGTGGTGACATGCGATAGCTCGGAACTTGGCGCCACCACTAGTCGTAATTTCGGGATTGCCGACGACTCGTCCGGAAATGTTTCGGACGCTAACGAAACTTCAGCCTCAGCGCGAGAAGTCGTTCAAATCCCGAAGCGGCGAAGGGCCTTCCGTCTAACTCCCGGCAGGCACTATGCGCGGCAGCACTTCGTAGTGCTCGACGTTACTTGGCGGATCGATGAGGCACTCAAGGTCGCAAGGGTAATAGTGGGCTTGCTCAATGTCGGTGCCCGCGTACGCCATAATAGCTTGACGCGAACTCCAGAACGACAGCAGGAGAAAGTGCACCCGCGCCGCTTCCGTCCGACGCAGCAGATGGACCGCGCGATTGCCAGAGGAGGTTTGATAATCTCGAAAGCCGAAGTCAACCAAATAGCGCAAGTAGGCCTCGGCCTTCTCGATGGGGACAACTCCCCTCCAGACACGGGCAATCGTGTTCGTCTCCCTCACTGCGGCCACGATTTGGTCTGAATGGATCGGGCGAGCTATCTGAGTACACCTCGTAGTGCCGGACGCGGGCCTCCATCTCAATGAGGTAGCTCGGGTCGAAGTCGTAGTACTTGGCCCGCTCGTAGTCGTCGACAGCAAAACGTTTGATGGCGTCGACGTCGTCCCAAAACGTCAGCATCTCAAAATGCGTTACGTCTCCTTCGGCGCGATGCAAACACCATGCGCCACGATTTCCTTGCGTCGCGACGTACTCGGGAAGCGCAATTCTCTGCATCAGGCCCAAATGTTCATCGCCCTTCGAAGCAGGAACCAGGCCGTGCCAGATTCTAGCGATCATCTTGACCTCAACTAATCCGACAGCAATTCGTGTCCGGTGGATCTGCAGCCGCACCGCGGCACCCACCGGAAGCGGGTTCAGCGGCGGCGACCGGTGCGCCGAGTGAGCGCCGCTGTGCGACACGGTCGCCGTTTATCGCGCCGGTCGAGATGCTGGAGATGCGCAAGTGCGGCTCTCTAGTAGAGACGTCAGCATAACGGTTGTTGTGAGCACTCCAAATTGTGTAAATCGATCTGTAACGGACTCCAGATGTTCGAAGCGGTGTTGCTAGGTTCAGGAATCGAACTCACCGCATCTCGGAGGTTCTTGTAGAATTGCCGAGACAGGACAAAACATGCAAGATATGCAAATCAATTTCGAACAATTGAAGCAGCGCATGCGCGGTACATGGATGGCCGGCGACTTCGGCCAGATCGCGCAGTACTCGGCCAAGGGCGCTGAGGAATTTGTGAATCGTTTGGCGATTTCACGTGGGATGCGCGTGCTCGACGTCGCCTGTGGCACCGGGAATCTGACCATACCAGCAGTGCGCAGGGGTGCGCAGGTGACCGGTGTCGATATCGCGCCAAACCTGCTGGAGCAGGCGCGGCGCAGAGCTGCTGGGCAAGGTTTGCAAGCGACTTTCGAAGAAGGCGACGCCGAGCAATTGCCTTATCCAGATGCGCAGTTCGATCTCGTGATGAGCATGTTCGGCGCGATGTTCGCTCCACGTCCCCAACGAGTTTCGTCAGAACTCGCACGAGTGTGTCGTCAGGGAGGAACAATTGTGATGGCAAATTGGACCCCGGAAGGATTTGTGGGAAAGACGTTCGGTCTGACCAGCCGTTATGTTCCGCCGCCACAGGGTATCCCGGCTCCCGTCTTGTGGGGCGTCGAAAACGTCGTAAGGGAGCGGCTTGGCGCGTATGCATCGGAGATGGACACAGTGCGGCGGGCGATCATGTTCGACTACCCACTCCCTCCACGGCAAGTCGTGCAGTTTTTCCGGGACTATTTCGGCCCCACTCAAATGGCGTTCTCAAGACTCGACGGAGCAGGGCAATCATCGCTTGCAGCAGAGTTGGAAAAACTCTGGACCGAACACAATAAAGGTGAGAACGACCGAACATTGGTTTCTGCCGAGTACTTAGAAGTGACTGTCACCCGAGCCTGACCAACGAGCTTGAGAGTCCATCGTCACGACCTGCTTCGGTTACGGCCCTCCCCTATTCTTGGTCCTATTGTCCGTTGCCGGGACCTAGCATCCCAATACCGACCAACCCGCCAGGCGTAGCTTCCCAACTCGCGCGCAACCATTTAAAAAGACGCCATTTACAAGCTCTTTATTTGGATGTCAGCATGCTCTCCTCTGTGGAAGGAGCCTCACGGCTTTTGTGCTCCGGGAGCAGAACATGAGGGCGCTGATTCGGGAATTTCGTTACGGCCTGCGCGCACTTCTGAAATCGCCGGGCTTTACCATCATTGCGACTCTCACTTTGGCCCTCGGCATCGGCGCAAACTCGACGATTTTCAGTTGGATTAATTCCACGTTGCTCGACCCTATTCCCGGCGTGGCCAATGCAAGCCAATACGTCGAATTGACCGTAGGCCCAACTGGCAATGACTCTCCCATCTCCTACCCGGACTACCTGGACCTGCGCGATGGCAATCACACCCTCTCCAGCCTGATGACCTACGCCATGTGGTCGATGGACATGACTGGCAACGCAAAGCCCGAGCGTGTATGGGGGATGTTTGCTTCGGAGAATTTTTTGATGCCCTCGATGTCCATCCTATTCTCGGACGAGGATTCCTGCCCGTCGAAGGCACGAAGCCTGGCGGGGCTCCCGTTGTCGTCATCAGCTATCGCCTTTGGCAAACCTATTTCGGCAGCGATCCCTCCATCATTGGCCGGACCGTTCAGATCAACAAGCGCCCGTACACCATCGTTGGCGTGACACCTGCGCTTTTTCAAGGCCCGCAGAGCGGTTTGCGTGTTGACATGTGGCTTCCCGTGATGATGGTCCAGCAATTTGCCACCGGTTTCGACGATTTTCTGAGAAATCGCGGCGCGCACTGGGTCATGACGATTGGCCGCTTGAAACCGGATGTATCCCGCGAACAGGCCCAGGCGGACATGAACATCCTCTACGGCCAGATTGCGAAACGGTTTCCCGATGCGCACAAAGACCGCGACTCCGTGATCCTCCATCCACTCTGGCGTGCGCCCTTTGGCGCGAACTACTACCTTCGGACGATCCTGTTTCTCCTGATAGCGATCTCCGGCGTGGTCCTTCTGCTTGCCTGCGCCAATGTCGCCAACCTCTTGCTTGTACGTGGCGTGGGCCGCCGCAGGGAGATAGCCATTCGGCTCTCTGTCGGCGCCACGCGCTGGCGGCTCGTCCGCGAGTTGCTGGCCGAAAGCCTTCTTCTCGCTTTATCCGGCGGCGGCGTCGCCATGCTGCTCACCCTGTGGAGCGCCGGAACTCTCTCCGATTTCGTGCCGCACACCGAGATCGTACCGTTCTCTTCGCGACGTTCGTTATTTCGCTGGTGACCGGCATCATCTTCGGCATCTTGCCTGCTCTCCGTGCTTCCAATCTCGCGCCCGCCGCTGTGCTCAAGGAAGAGTCCGGCAGCGCGAGTGGCGGCCGGAGCAAGGCGCGCCTTTCGAGCATCCTCGTGGTTGCGCAAATCGCTATGTCCCTGCTTCTGCTTGTCTGTGCGGGACTCTTCATCCGCAGTTTCCGGCTGGCGCAAAAATTCAATCCCGGCTTCAACCCACACAACGTCCTGCTTGATTGGTATGACCTGGGTGGAGTCGGCTACGATCAAAAGTCCGGCACGGAATTTCACCGCCAGCTCCTCGCCAAGCTGCAAGCGCTCCCCGGCTTACATTCCGTCGCCTTGGCCCACTGGATTCCTCTTGGTTTCACAAGGAGCAGGACCACCGTCGACGCGGAAGGCTACGTGCCCCGGCCCCGGGAGTCGATGGACATTGACGATGTCCGCGTCAGCCCCAACTATCTACATACCATGCAGATCCCGCTGGTCGCTGGTCGCGAATTCATGCTGAGTGACACCGACACATCTCAACTCGTGGCCGTCGTCAATCAGGAATTCGCGCAGCGCTACTGGCCTGGTGAAGACCCCATTGGTAAGCGTCTCCGCGCTGATGGCAAATGGTTCACGGTCGTCGGCGTCGCCCACAATAGCGATACCGACAGCCTGAACCAAAAGCCCAAGCCATTTCTCTATCTTCCATTGTTCCAGGATTACGTCTCACAAATCGCCATTCACGCGCGCGTCGCCGGCAATCCTCTGGCATATGTCTCTGCAGTCCAGGACACCATTCATGAGCTCGATGCCGATCTTCCCCTATTCGACCTCATGACTCTGGATTCGCGGATCGAGCTGAACACCACCGACGATCGCATTGGCGGTGTCTTTGTAGGCGCATTCGGCATCCTCGCGCTGGTTCTTGCCGCTGTGGGAGTCTATGGCGTGCTCGCGTACACCACGCGTCAGCGCACGCATGAGCTGGGCATCCGCATAGCGCTCGGTGCAGAGCCTCGCGATGTCTTCGGCCTTGTCCTGCGTCAGGGTGCGATCTTAGCGTTCTTCGGAATCGTCATCGGGCTGGCTGCATCGTTCGCGCTCACGCGCGCCTTGTCGAGCACACTTTTCGGCGTCAGCGCGACCGATCCCTGACGTTCGCCGCCGTCGCCATCTTGCTGTTGTTCGTCGCCCTCTTCGCCTGTTACATACCGGCGCGGCGCGCGATGCGCACCGATCCCCTGACAGCATTGCGCTACCAACAGTTCATCGCGTTTGTCCAGTCTACGCCGAGTTGATAGAACCGAGGCCTCTCCTAGCAGAGCGGAAAAGCTAGTGAAGGCCCGCCGCTCCTGGCCTACGAGCCGGCCTTGATTGCGGTCGAGTGACAGGCTACTCTTCCACAATCAGATTAGGGAAGAGTTGCCGACGATACGCCCAGAATCGCAAACCTGGAAGTCCCGCGCCATCTCGCTACATACATTAGCGATGGGGTACGCACCGAAATACCTCAGCGAAAACGCCGATGGCATCCTTCGGGCCTGTGCCTCGCATTCCGCTTGGGACGAGTCTACGGCGGGAGGCCGACGCGGCGCATCAGATTCTGGAAGCGGGAATCTGAGCGCAGCGGGTCAAAGTCTGGTTCCGCTTTGAGGTAAACGAGTGAGCCGTCTTGTTCCTTAAACCCCCTCTCCAGCCATTCAAGCGCGGCTTTCTTGTTTCCCAGGTGGACGTAGATTCTTGCCACCCACCCTGCTGGCCAAACGTGTCCATGAGTCAACTCCTCTTTTGCCAGTTCGAGGTCCTCCTGCCAATAACCACGCATTCCTGATTCTCGATACGCCTCTTTGAGCTTGGCTACCCTTACCTCGCTTTCTCCAGATAATGTTCTCGCCTTTAGCCACCCAGCGACGGCTTCGGCGTGCATCCCCTTCTGTTCATAGGCCCATCCGAGGTCGGCGTGGGCCTTGGAGAAGTTCGGATCCATGTCCAGCGTCCTCCTATGCTGTTGGATGGCTTCATCGTATCGGTGCGCGAAGTAGAGCACCCTTCCTAAATTGGTGCTAATGACCAGCGATAGTGGATCAAGTTCCTGGGCCTTCTTCAGCTCTGCTAACCCTTCGTCGAACCGGCCCATCACGGCTAAGTACCAGCCATACCAGTGGTGAGCCGTTGCATAATTGGAGTTCAACTCGATGGCGCGCTTGAAGTCTGTCTCGGCGCCCGGGAAGTCCCAATCGTAGAAATACCGGACCCAACCCAGCGAGGGATAAGCTTCCGCTAGCGCGTTATCAATTTGCAGTGCTTTGAGCGCTGCCGCCTTCGCCTTGGGAAAACCCTCTTTCGACGGAAGTGCACCGTAGTCGCTCAGCAGGACATAAGAATCCGCGAGACCTGCATAAGCCAGCGCGTAGGTCGGGTCTTTCTCAATCGCCTGCTCGAAGTATTCGCGGGCCTTGTTTAGATTTGCCGTGGTCCGCTTTTCCCAAAAATAGCGGCCTTTCAGATAAAGCTGATAGGCCCCTGGGTTGACCGGTCGGGAGCTGGCCAGCCGCGCCTGTTCTTGAGGCGAGACTTTGATCTGTATCTCGCGAGCAATTGCGGTGGCGACATCGCTCTGTAGTGCCAGGATATCGCGCAAGTCGCGCTCGTAGCTCTCGGCCCACAAATGCTTTTCGGGCGACGCCTGAACCAGATTCGCGGTTACGCGCACCCGGTCCCCGGAGCGAAACACCGTTCCTTCCACTACCGCGTCCACGCCCAGCTCCTGCGCAGCCTGTGGCAGCGGCTTCTTCACACCCTTGTACCGCATCACCGAGGTCCGCGAGATCACCCGCAGAGCGCTGATCTTGGCCAACTCGGCGATCAGCTCGTCCGTCATCCCGTCAGCGAAATACTCCTGCTCGGGATCACCCGTAAGGTTTTCGAGCGGTAGCACGGCGATAGATTGTATTTCCCTCGGGACGCCTGTCGTCAGGAGTCGTTGCCGCAACCCGCCGATATTGAGGGCGACGAACAGCACCAGCATCGCAGCCAGCACACCTGTCACAATCCAGAGCCGGGCGGCTCGGCGCTCTGTCAAACCTTCCGTGGGCCGTTCAGCAGCATGTTCGGCATGGATTGTCAAATCCTGATGCGGGACGGAAGAGATGCCTTCCACCGAAGCGATGAACCGGTAGCCCTTGCGGGGAAGCGTCTCGACGTAGCGCGAGCTTTCGGCCGAGTCGCCTAGTGCGTCGCGCAGCCTCTTGATGGCGGTGTTGACGCCAACGTCATAGTCCACAAAGGTGTCTGCAGGCCAGAGTTTGCGTCGCAACTCTTCTCGCGTGACGATCTCACCGGGACGTTCCAGCAGTAGTGCCAGGATCTGGAAGGGCTGGTCCTGAAGCTTGATCTTCACGCCGTGTTTGTGCAACTCGCTCGAATGCAGATCGGCTTCAAAGGCGCCGAAGCGAACTCTTCGGGCTCGGACGGGTATTTCCAACGGACTTCCTCGGATTGCGGGCAGTTTACCACTCAATTTGAGTCTAGTGAAAACGCTTCGAGAACCGTCATTTCCTACGCTAACTCTTCCAATTCCAATGCCCTGCACCGTCAGAATCGTTCCAGATAAGCGCCGCATGCTGTCCATTGACCCTGAACTGCAGTCCGAGCGACAGTCGTCACGCATGTGCGCTTTGTAAGCGGCTTAGAACAAGAATGCACAAGGAGGAGATAATGACACGACTTCCTGCTTGGATAGGTTTCTGTGGATTGATCGCCAGCCTGCTGGTCGGTGGAGGAACGCGAACTATCGGAAAAGCGTCCGCAGTCGCAGCCGTACCAGCTGCAGTCTTCAATGCGGAAGAAGACGAGCAAGTTCAGGGAGCTGGTACATCACGGTCCAAGTGAAAGAGCCGAGCCCAGCGACGTTCGACGCGCTCTATGGCTTCGCCAAGGGCGGTGTGTTCACGCGGATCGACGGGCGTAACAACGCGGCAGCGCTTGGCACTTGGAACCGCACCGAGGATGGCGAGATTATTTTTAGTAACATATTGTTCGACTTCAGTGCTGGGGTTAGGACCGGATATATCACCGGCAAGTTTGCCGCACGTGTGGTTGACGGGACGCTGACCGGGACGTTCACGGCCGAGGGCCACGGAATCCCCGGGTTTCTTCCGAGGAGCGGCACCTTCACCGGGACGCGGATCGTGGCCGAAACCCCTTAGAGACTCTGCCTCGACTGCCTTCCGCAGGGGGCCGACCGAATCGTCCCTCGTGACGAACATAATGAGGCTGACAACCGCGGAGCGTCTGTCTGTGCTCAGCACCTTCGGATGTTAGCCACACCTCCCTAGAATTACAGCCGCGTTCCATTGAGCGCCTATCTCGCTCCGCGCAAGACTCCGTGCCAACGCTGATCGCGGGTGAGGCTTCGCCCACCAAAAGGAATTTTCTGCCCCGCGCGCAATCGTGGCGAGGAGGCCCTCCGTGAACTACCGGCAACAATTCTCATTGTGGATATGTATCCAATCTCTAATCCTTGTTTGTTTCTTGTCCGTGCCAAGCGCAGCGCTGGCGGGAGACGTCGTCGTCATAGGTGGCACCGAACGACAGAAACGATTCGTCTCTTGTGTCGCCAAAGTGTCAGCCAATGAGCTTCGTGCGCTCCCAAATTCCGATCAGCCGATGACTTTTCTCATCCTCGAGCAGCAGAAGTTCTTGCAAGCGCGGGATGCTTTTCACGCCAACAGGACCAAGCTCGCCTTTTCCAACCTGGCGATCAGGAGAATTTACCTCTCTTCCCGTGTGTTCACGGACTCTGATACGGCTCTGCGGTGCGTTCCGCATGAGCTGGGTCATTTTGTTACCCAGAGCAGATTTGAAGGTCCCGCCGAACTCGCCGCTGAGCGCATTAGATGGAGAACTCGACAGACATGCGGGCGCGCTGTTCAGTAGCTGGGCGGGCCTTCAACCGAATGGGCGGCTAGCGCTCAGGTCGGACTGAGAATAAAAGATCGGCAATCCGGAGATGTGGCCATTCCTGACACCGTGGCGACTGTTCCCGAGCGACGGGCTACGCGGAAGTAATCCCAGGAAACCCAACCGCACCATTACTTCCGGCTTGCCGACCATCCGGGAGCCATTTCGTGTGGCGGCTCGAATCGAGGACGCTAAGTGCAGCCATTTCTGCGGATAGCGCGTTAATTAGGCACAACCGCTCGACGCTGGAACTTTGCTTGCTATCAGCGTAACGTTCCTTTGTATATGACACCAGACGAAGCTCGTCAATTGGTCATTGACGTGAAGGCAGAGGTGAAGAACCGCTGTTCAAGGCGGGTGACGTCTAGCCGAGTACCTCCCCAGCCCGTGGATCCTTCGCACGGAGGAACACAATGCCTGACCAGGATTTGCGAAAACGTTTTCCCGGCGCGATGCTCATTCTCGACGATGAGCAGCTCCGCATCATCGAAAAGTTTGGCACCTTAAAATCCTTCAAGGGCGGACAGTCGCTTGTCGAGGCGGGCGCCCGCGGCCCCAACTTCTATGTGATCTGTTCCGGGCAGGTGGACGCCGTCGAGTTTTCCACTGGCGAGCCGCAAATCATTTGGACCGCCGGCCCGAGAGAGCTCTTGGGCGATGTCACGTTTCTTTTCGGCAGGGCCTCGAATCTGGCCCGCGTCGGAAAAAGCGATGTCGAAGCCTTCGAAATCATTCCGGAAAATCTCCGCCGCATCATCGACGGGGAGCCTAAGCTCGGCAACATCATTCTCGGCACTCTGATCGCGCGCATTCAGGCCGTACGCGATTTGAACCTGACGCCTCACCAGGTGATCGGTTCGCGCTTCTCGAACGACGCTTTCCGCATTCGCGATTTTCTTGCCAAAAACCGAGTCCTTTACACCTGGGTGGACCTCGAAAACGATCCCCATGTCGCCCAATTGCTCGAGACGCTCCATATCAGCGAGGCTGACACACCCGTCGTGGCTTGCGGGAATGACTGGATACTTCGCAATCCCACGAACCGTGAGCTCGCCGAGCGCCTGGGCCTTCTCACCTCTCTAAAGGAGCAACTCTACGACCTCGCGATTGTCGGCGCTGGCCCTGCCGGTTTAACCGCCGCCGTTTACGGCGCCTCCGAGGGCTTGAGCACCGTTGTCCTCGAACGCACCGCCCCCGGAGGTCAGGCTGGCACCAGCTCACGAATCGAAAACTATCCCGGTTTCCCGATGGGAATTTCCGGTGGCGATCTCGCCGCGCGTGTCTACCTGCAAGCCCAGGAATTCGGCGCCCAGGTCACCACGCCTTGCGATGTGCGCAGCCTCGAGTTCGACAACGCCTATCCCGTCCTTCGGCTCGATGACGGCGAGTCCGTCGCTGCCAAGTGCCTCCTCATCGCTACCGGCGCGTCCTACCGTCGGCTGGACGCCGAGGGGGTAGCGCGTTTCGAAGGCTTGGGCATCTACTATGCGGGCACTCCCATGGAAGCGCAGGTGTGCGCGGGTTCCGAAGTGGTCGTAGTCGGCGGCGCAAATTCTCCGGGCCAGGCCGCCGTTTTCCTTGCCGAGCGCGCCACGAAAGTCTTCCTGCTCATTCGCGGCGACGATATCAATAAAGGGATGTCTCGCTACCTTTCCAGGCGAATCGAGCAGACCGGCAACATCGAAATTCTCACCAACACCGAAATTGCCTCCGTATCGGGTGGCAGTCATCTCGAAGCAGTGGAAATCAAGAACAACCGCACGGGCGAAAGGCGGCGCATAAACGCCCCAGCGGTCTTCACATTCATCGGTGCCATACCCCACACAGAATGGCTGCCCAAAGAAATCGAAACCGACGAAAGAGGATTCGTCAAAACCGGACCGACTGTTAGGGACTCTCCTGCTTGGTTCGCGCACCGTCCGCCCTTTTTTCTCGAAACCAGTCATCCCGGGGTCTTTGCCGCCGGTGACGTCCGCTCCACCTCTATGAAACGTGTCGCCTCCGCCGTCGGTGAAGGCACCATGGCCGTCGCCTTCGTCCATCAATACTTGGCCGCCGGCCCCGGCTTGCGGATCTCAGGGACTGAGCGCTAATTTGACATCAGGGCTTAACCCAATGGAAACAACCAGCGGCCCCAGTTATTTGAGCGTTTCCCGGATCTTTCCGAAACAAGAGCTCTAGGGACGATTCACTTCCAATAGCCGGCAAACGACGGAAACCAACGTCATAAACCGACTGCAGCCACGACGAATGCCGCGAGAAACAACTGAGGTAACGCAGAAGGAAGAAAGCACATGAAAGAATTTCTAGAAACGTTGTTCTCGTCGGATTTCATGCCCCACGGCTACTGCTATTTATGGAAGCCGGGGTTGGTCTGGCTCCACGTTGTTTCGGACGTCCTTATCGCACTCGCCTATTTTTCCATTCCCGTAACTTTAGCGTATTTCATACGTAAGCGGCGAGACTTACCCTTCAACTGGATGTTTGTCAGTTTTGGGATTTTCATCCTGGCCTGTGGTACGACCCACACCATGGAAGTTTGGACACTTTGGCACGGGACCTACTGGCTCTCTGGGGCGATCAAAGTTGTTACTGCTATGGCTTCGGTACCCACAGCGATACTGCTTGTTGAGTTTGTTCCTCAGATGCTAGCACTCCCCAGCCCGGAAGCCTTGAGGCTCGAAATTGCCGAGCGAAAACGCGCAGAGGACGCGCTACATCAAGCGAATAATGAACTCGAAATGAAAGTTCTGGAGCGGACTGCGGAACTAAGGAATAGCGAAAGAGAGCTTCTGCAGCTTATCGATGCGATTCCGCAGCAAGTCCTTGTTTTCGACTCAAATTGGAGTCCTCTTTTTGCGAACCAACGAGAATTGGAATACACCGGCCTTACTCGAGAAGAGGCGCAGTCAAAAGACGCAGTTGCGAGAATCTCTCATACGGAAGATCTGAAGATGTTAGAGGTCATTCGTGAGCGCGCGCTTTTCGACGGGGCCCCTTTTGAGCTCGAGGCACGAATACGGGGAACGGACGGACAGTATCGCTGGTTTTTGATCCGACACAATCCGCTGCGGGATGAACAGGGGCGCGTCACTCGGTGGTACGGTACACGTACCGACATCGAAGACCGAAAGCGGGCCGAAGAATCTCTCCAGAAGGCTCTTGATGAAATCAAGCAGTTGAGGGACCAACTCTACAAAGAGAACATCGCGCTACGCGAAGAAGTTGACAAAGCATCGATGTTCGAGGAGATCGTGGGCGCGTCGCCGGGTTTGCAAGCCGTACTCGCACGTGTCGCCAAGGTCGCGCCAACGGATTCCACGGTCCTCATCACCGGCGAAACCGGCACGGGCAAGGAACTCATTGCTCGGGCTATCCACAGGAGATCGCAGCGCTCCTCGCGAGCTTTTGTGAGTGTGAATTGTGCAACCATCCCACGCGACTTGATAGGCTCAGAGCTATTTGGCCACGAGAAGGGCGCCTTCACGGGAGCCCTGCACCGGAGGGCGGGGCGGTTCGAAATTGCGGAAGGAGGCACGATCTTCCTCGATGAGGTCGATGAGATTCCTCCGGAAACTCAAATTGCCTTATTGCGCGTGCTGCAAGAGCGAGAGTTTGAGCGAGTGGGTGGCAATCAGACCATTCGAGCTGACGTGCGCGTGATTGCAGCGACCAATCGTGACTTGGAGACCGCCATCGCTGTTAATGCGTTCCGGACAGACCTGTATTACCGTGTTAATGTATTTCCGATCGAGATACCTCCATTGCGCGAACGCAAAGAAGACATCTCGATGCTGGTGGAGTACTTCATTGACCGCTACGCAAGGAAGGCCGGAAAGAAGATACGGACCATCGACAAGAAAACCCTAGAACTGCTGCAGTCCTATTCCTGGCCGGGAAACATTCGAGAGCTCCAGAATGTGATTCAACGATCTGTGATCGTTTGCGACACGGAAAACTTCTTTATAGACAAGAGTTGGCTTGCTCCGGAATTGGCTCAGGCTCGACTTGCCGGCCAACCGCTCTCGAAGAGGCCTGCGGCTCAGGAAAAGGAAGTAATTGAGGCCGCCTTGGCTGAGACCAGAGGGCGGATTTCGGGACCGTCGGGTGCTGCCGCAAGGCTCGGCATTCCTGCTTCGACGCTAGACTCAAAGGTCCGAACACTAAAAATTAACAAATATCGCTTTAAGAGCGAATAGCGGCGGACCTTCTCTCAGGCACGCCTTTCTTGCCCGTGAAAAATTCGTGAATTCGCCAAAGTCGCGAACTCTCGGCTAATGAATATGGGTGTTTTAAACGACTTACCCTGGCTCCCAGATTGCTCCGCTCGTTCGTGGAATATTGTGCCACGAAATGTGGTTTCAAGGACAAAGCCATGTTGAAAATCCGGAGGTCAGCACATGGTGACGTGGTCTTTACCCTGATTGGTCGAATCGAGGCGGAAGACGTAGCAGAGTTGCAACGACTCTTCGCGTTGGAAACAGTCGATCAACCCCTGGTTTTGGATTTGAATGACGTGACGCTCGTACATCGAGACGCAGTGACGTTTCTCGCAAATTGCGAGGCCAATGGCGCTAAATTGGAGAATTGCCCGGGCTATATCCGCAAATGGATTGTGATGGTAAGAAATTCAGAATGACCTGCCTTGGCCGGAAACGCGGCCGACCATCGGGCCCACCGAGTGCAGCACTCGAGCTTGATATTCCGCCATCTACTCTGGAATCGAAGATCAGATCGATCAATCTCACCAAGTTCGCTTCAGCGGCTCGAGGCTGAAGACGCTCCCCTCGACAATCGAACAGGTTTTCACGAACTTCGCGAATTCACGAAGAAGTTTCGGCCCTTTGATGCACGAGGCCAGTGTTTTGAAGGGCTTACGCATTGGCGCTTGCATTGCATTCATGAGGTTTAGAAAGAGAGGACCAAATCGAAAGGAGCGAAGTCCATCACGGACAGAATGATAGTGGTCGTCTTTGACACCGAAAGCAAAGCGTACGAAGGAAAGAAGGCGCTTCCTCTTCAATTGAAAAACGAGGGTAGCATTGTAGTCCACCCCTACGCTGTTTGAACGCTGCATCACTGAGGCTTTAACGATCGGAACAAAAGTCATCTTGTAGTGGCATCGGCTGGACGGCGCTCGGATCTATGCCAGGGAGAACGGACAATCTTCAATGGCTCGCTCACTTGTCGCGAATGTCGGACCGATTGAAATTCAAGATAAAGGAGATAGCTTATGGATCGCATGCTAGTGGTTGTTTTTGACAATGAGAGCAAGGCATACGAAGGGAAAAAGGCCCTTCTGCAGCTAGATGGCGAAGGCAGCATCAGCGCCTACGGATACGCCGTCGTTTCGAAAAACTCAGATGGCACCACTACGGTGAAGCAAGGCGACGATAGCGGGCCGCTCGGCACTCTTACCGGCACCGCACTTGGGAGTTTGATTGGCCTGCTGGGTGGTCCCGCAGGTTTGGCCATTGGCGCAGCCGCAGGGCTTACCGCCGGCGCGACAGTGGACTTGCACAACGCCAGGATTAGCGACGACTTCATCGATGACGTGACCAAAGTTTTGTTGCCAAACAGGGTCGCGCTGATCGCCGAAGTTGAGGAGGACTGGACGACCCCAGTGGACACTCGCATGGAGGCGATCGGCGGAACCGTATTCCGGCGCGCTCTTTCTGACGTCGAGGACACCGTCGACGACGAGGACGTCGCCGCCATCAAGGCGGACATGGCGCAAATGAAAGCCGAGCATGCCCAGGCTCGCACCGACCGCAAAGCAAAACTCCAGGAGAAGATCAACCAACTCAACTCAAAGTTGCAAGCCCACTTACAGAAAGCCAAAGAACAGCGCCAAGCTGCCGAGCGCGAGGCACAGATCAAAGTCGACATACTCAAGGCAAAGGCCAAGACCGCGGCTGCGAAGGCTGGAGCGTAGTAGTCGAGGCCCACCTCGTCTCGACACCACTCGAACCAAGGGAGGTCGTGAAGGCCTCCCTCCTGCAACTGGCGCCCATTGAATGATCGGCCGCGGAAGATTGAAACGCATGACTACATGCAGGCTAATTCGATCCGTACTCATGGGTACTGCTACGCTTTTGGGTTTCTTGACAGGTGGAAACGCAGGGCCTTTGCCGTGGCAAGGCCAGAATCAAGGAACGTTGTTGCTAACAGTTAACACGCAGGAGTCTTGCTTAGGGAAGAGGAATCTTGGCTAGGTACAAACCAATTCGAAGACTGTTGACGACGGCTTTTTGCAGTTTGGCCGTGACCTTCGCTGCCGCGCGAGTCGGTGCGGTCCAGGACACGCTCAAACAATCGGGGGAGCTACGAAAGAGAACGGAGAAGACATCCGAAGCTGTCGACAAATATGTGACCCAGCTCGACAAAACCGAACAGGCACTCTCCTCAGTTAGCCAAGCCAAGGGCAACGACATAAAGAAGCAGTACGAGTCCTTCCCCAAGGAAATAGGCAAGCTTGAGGAAGCCCAGAAACACGTAACTTCTGACATCGATGAAATGAAATCGACGGGTGCGCAGTACTTTTCTTCCTGGGACACATCGATCGCTGAGATGTCAGACCCACAGCTCAAAAAAGCCAGCACGGAGCGGCGAGCCAAAGTCATGAAAGACCACGATGAGCTCGCCGCCACGCTGAGCGACATCGGACGCCAGCTGCAGCCCTTTATGAACAACTTGAACGATATCAAAACGTTCTTGGGAACGGATTTATCTCCGGCCAACGTCAGCAAGGCCAACGAAATGATTCAGAAATCTCAGACCGATGCGCAGGCTTTGAAAGACAAAATCGCGGGCGTGCAAACCACGTTGAAGCAATTCTTGAGCGAGGTGCCCAAGTAGCTCCGGTGTAAGCGTGAATGCTTCATCGGCATTACGTCGAGGAGGCCAAAGGTGCTGCAGAGGAGATCGGCCATGAATGCACCTAAAGTACGACGAAGGGCGCTTCTTTGTGCCTCCGCCGCGGCGTTGTGTCTCGCGGGACTTGGCAACGGAAGAACCTCATTGCCGGACCAAGAGCCCAATCAGGACGAGGAACAGCAGATGGGCCAGGAGGTCTTCAACGAACTGAAGGCTAAAGGCGAGATCGTTGAATCTTCCCCTCTGTACGACCAGTTGCGACCGATTGTGGACGCTATTACCCGAGAGGCGCAGCCCCGATACAACCACCCTTTCAAGTTCTACCTGGTTCACGAAACCCAGCCGAACGCGTTCGCAACCCCAGGCGGCAACGTGTATGTCGTGGATTCGCTCCTCTATTTCGTAAAGAACACGGAGGAACTTGCGGGCACGCTTTGCCACGAGGTCTCACACACAATTCATCACGACACGGTAACCTTGATGGAAAAACAAAGAAAAATCGAGAAGCGAGAAGTCGGAGCTGCCGTACTTATGGGACCCACTCGTGCGCATATCTTGGCAATCGCTCTCATCGGCAAGCTCCATTCCCTCAGCTACTCCCGAGATGTGGAATCGAGAGCGGACCTGACCGGTTCCGATGTTTGTGCCGCCACCGGATACAACCCGTGGGGACTCATATGGCTCTTCCAGGATTTTAAAAACGCCAACATCGGCCAGGTACCCCAGCTCTTATCAGATCACCCCAATGATCAAAATCGGGTCGAGGCGTTAGAGCAACACTTCCAGAAGAGTCCGTCGGTCTTCGGGAAATTTAACTCCGATCCGAAGTCGGCTACGCCGTTTTCCGTTCCCAAGAACGCTCCCGAGGTGTTCTTGCGCTGAGGATCGATTCAACCGTGCTGCCGAACCGGCAGTGTGCGAAAGGAGAAAGACAATGACCACTGTTTCTGATTTCTTGGTCGCTGGCCTCGAGCAAGTCAGGAAATCTTGGGGCTGGTTCTTCGTATTCGGCATTCTGCTGGTGATTCTTGGCGTCCTGTGTGTTGGCAAAGCGCAGACCGCAACCACTTTCTCCATCCTGGCGCTGGGCTGGGTGCTTGCGATCAGCGGAGTGTTGTGGCTCGTAAATGCAATTTGGGCCCTCAGTTGGCACGGATTCTTCTTGTACCTGCTAAACGCGCTGATTCGCGGAGTTAGCGGATACCTCCTCATTCGTCATCCGGATGCAGGCGCCGCAGGGGTGACCATGCTACTCGCGTCACTCTTCATCGTGGGAGGGCTGTTCCGCGCAGCCGGAGCGGGTGTTATTCAATTCCCGAGATGGGTGTGGACAGTCTTTGCCGGGCTAGTCTCTGTCGTCCTTGGCGCGTACCTTCTGGCTACTTGGCCTACGGCGAGCACCTACTTTATTGGCCTGGCGATCGGCGTCGATCTCATCTTGGATGGTGGGGCCCTGATAGGTTTCGCAGGTGCCATTCACAGCTTGCCCAAAGTGCAAGCCAGAACTGCCTAACGACAGAGAGAGTAGGATGTGGAGCTATGACTATGACAATGTTAGGTCTCGATTCAGGAGCGCAGCGCAGTTGGTGGAAGCTCATACTGACCGGGTTCTTGGCGTTAGTATTGGGAATCGCGGCCGTTTTGCTTCCTTTCAACATCATGTTTAGGCGCATCTTGGATGTGATTTTCGGCGAAACCAAACCCGTGTCCGGGAGCATGACTGCGGTCGCGGTCATGCTCGCACTCGTAGCGCTGGTAGCAGTCGATGGCCTGATAAACCTGTTCGGTGCCGGCGTGATGAACAAACGTGCCGCCAGAATTCGCGGCGTCGTGGGAGTGGCAGTCGCGCTGGCGGCCATCTTTTGGCCCGGCATAACCGCCTTCGTTGCTGTCGAGCTCATCGGACTCTGGGCCGTTCTGATCGGGGTTCTGGAACTTGTTTTCGCCCGCGATTCTGCAAGGGACCGGGCACTACTGCTCATCGCCGCGATTGCTTCGATCGCGCTCGGCGTCGGCATGATGAGGTGGGCCTTTGCGGGTGCGGTCCTCGTCGGTGCCGTCGTTGGTGTTGCAGCCGCGGCCCGTGGAATCAGCCTGATCGTGAGCGGGATTCACGAACGAACCAGTCTAGAGGCAAGAGGGAACGCGTAATCGCTCAGCGCTTCAGCGACGCGGTTGTCTGCGATGGTAAAAAACAGATACGGCGCTGAGGCCAATTGCTAAGTGGGCACTGGGGGCAGCAGGGTGCTGCGCGGCGCGGATGACAGCATGTTCTCACTAGACGATCGTGCTGGGAACGTGATCACCACCGTGGCGCTTTTCATGGCCGCGGCGGCTATCCTATACATGGCGGGTAGTGCGTTCCTCATTTTGCTTCTGTCTCTTCTCTTTGCCTACTTGCTCGAACCCGGAATCGCGCTGTTACAGCAGCATTCGCTGCTTGGTCGGAAGAATCGCACCTGGGCGATTGTTCAGGTGTATATGGTCGGGACGCTTGTGCTTGGCAGCTTGGCCTACAAGTTCGGTCCGCACCTCGTAGCGCAAATGAGAAATCTGAATACGGCCGTGCCCGCGATCTTGCAAGAACTTTCCAGTGGAAGGGCTGCCGCCAGTCTGGGGGCCAGGCATGGCTTGACCGCCGCTCAGCAACTGTGGCTCCAGAACCTGTTAGCGCGTCACCATGACTTCATCGCCCGGGTTTTCGAGCGTGGCGCGGCGTCCGCAGCGTATGTGGCCGCGAGCGCAGTCTGGCTTTTCGCCATCCCCATCCTGGCCATCTTCATCTTGCGAGATGGACGTCAGATGGTGGATGCGTTCAGCGATGCCCTTAGCGCGCGCGGCGACCAAACACTGGTCAAGAGAATCCTTCGGCGGGTCGATACGATGCTTGCCAAGTATATTCGCGCGCAGCTCGTCCTCGCGGGCCTCTCCTTCGTCTTCTATAGCGTCTCAATGCTAGTCCTGGGATTCCCGTATGCGATCGCGCTGGGCCTGCTGGGAGGCGTTCTGGAATTTCTTCCAGCGGTGGGATGGATCGCTTCAGCTGTGGCTATCCTGACGGTCGGTTTCCTCACACACTCCCACTGGATCTGGATGGCGGGATTGCTGGTTGTGTGGAGGCTTGTGCAGGATTATGTGAATTCGCCTCGCATCATGGGTGGCAGCTTGAAACTACAGCCCCTGACCGTCATATTTGCGCTCATGGTGGGAGGTCAGGTGGGAGGCATTGCCGGCGTGTACCTATCGGTGCCGGCAGTCGCCGTGCTCCGAATCGTGTGGCTAGAATGTTTCTCGACTCGGAACTCCTCCACTGCCCACTCCGATCAGCCGCTCGCCCAGGTGAAGGCATGACTTGTTGTGTGCGCCAGCGTGGTTTTGTCTTAGCGGCATCGCCACACTAAGGAGCTAAGGTGATAACCACAACTCTGATGGGTCCTGACGAAGTGCGGTCCTTTGTGAAGATGAGTGAGGACACAACCGTACGTAACGTTGCTACTTCTAAGTACCACTTGTTTTGGCGGACCGTAAAAAGAAACGGTATAAGCGTCGTTCCGTTTGCCACAAGAATTGTGGACGGAGACAGATTTGCCCTAATCCGCATTGTTATCCGCACTGCTGTATTGCTGGTCTTGATTGCCGCGGGCGCTGCGCCCTGTTTTTCTCAGGCGAATCCAGATCTACAAACCTATTTCAAGGAGTATATCGGACTCAGCGATGGGCAGATCGCGGCCATCCGCGGTGGACAGGCGATTGCTAAGACCCTCCACTCCCGCACTCCCGATGAGGTTTTCGTGTTCGGTGCGATCTACATCAATGCTGCGCCGGAAAGCTACCTCAAGTTTTCGCGTGATTTCGACCGCCTTCGCAAGCTTCCTGGATACTTGGCAATCGGTGAGTCCAGCAATCCTCCACAGCTTTCTGACTTGAAAGATTTCACGTTCGATAGCGAAGACATCAAAGCGTTGAAGAGTTGCAAACCCGGTGACTGCCAGATTCAAATGCCGACCAGTTCCATCGAAGAGCTCCATCGATCCGTGGACTTGTCTGCTCCCGACGCGGAAGAACAAGTGGATCAACTACTCCAGAAGACGGTACTCGAACGTCTCGTCGCATACCAGCGGGCAGGAAACCAGGTGCTGGGGGTATATAACGACAAGCGGAACCCGGCAGTCGTACCCGAGCAGTTCAAATACATGCTCAGCTACTCAAGGGCCCTACCGAAGTACCTTCCGGATTTCTACGGCTATCTTCTTACGTATCCCAATGGCAGGCCCGCAAACGTGGAAGACACCTTCTACTGGGCCAAAGTAAAATTCGGATTGAAGCCGACGCTGCGTCTCGTACAGGTAGTAACCATGCGTGGGAACCCCGCTGACGAGATAGCATATGCGATCGCTGAAAAACAGCTTTATTCGAGCCACTACTTCGAGACCGCGTTGGACCTCTCGTTTTGTGTCCGCGGGAGTGATAACCAGAAGCGACCGGGCTTCTACCTGATCATGGCCATGGGTTCCGAGCAGGCGGGTCTTACGGGTGTCAAGGGGTCGATCGTTCGAAAGGCCGCAGTGGGCCGATCGGTTTCAAATCTGCAAAATGCACTCACCACCATCAGGAACACGCTGGAAGGCAATCAGTAGGCCTCGGAAATTGGCCAATGAGCCGCGAACCGCACTGCCCTCGTGACACGGCTTCCGTAAGTGACAGTTTCATCTAAGCCAACATCAAGACTCAACAAGGCATCAGCCTGCTTTTGACGCCCACTTGCCTGCCTTTTTCACTTTGGCGATTGTGCCCGAATGACGGGCAACTCTGACGTAACGCGATTGGGTAAGGGTTGCGGACAATCGGGGAGCTATCAGAAAAGCGTTCGCATCGAGGTTCGGGTTCGTCTCGTCACGATGAAGACACTGAAATCCTTTTAGGTCCAAAAACGGTGAGGTCAATTATACTTCTATACTTCGAGCAAGGCGGTAAGTATGGCCAAGCCTGCACCAATCGCGATACCCACCGAGCCAATTGGCAGTATCCCAAGACCCGTTGATCTGATCGAGCGAGTCGCAAGAGGCGACAGTGAGGATCCTAATCTCGCTCCTCTCTATGAAGATGCGATTCGAGATACCATTGAGCGGTTTGAAGCCACAGGCTCTCCGATTGTTACGGACGGCGAACAGAGGAAGTATCACAATTTCTGCACGTACTGCGTGCATGGGCTTCCGAACACGGCCCCGGATGGTTTCAAAATCGCGTACTCAGACGGTCATACGCGCCGCCTGTCGCGGCTCACACGCGGCCCTTTCCGTTACAGGCGGTACGCAGACTCTTACCTGGATGTCGCCATGCGCTACGCGCACGTGCCGGTCAAGCAGGCGGTGATATCGCCTTCGGCCTTGAGTCTGATGTACCCAGCCGAGAGCCTTCGGGATTATTCGCGCGAGCAATTCATCGACGATCTGCTGAGCGAGCATGAAACCGAGATACGGCGCTGCCTGAAAAAGGGCGCGCA
>WNFJ01340948.1_pt1 | contig 34717 bp, 29 predicted proteins | sample 5400461 | NCBI WGS metagenome assembly WNFJ01 (sample SAMN13153349, study PRJNA577476) | soil metagenome | isolation source: 115 cm saprolite on Douglas fir-dominated hillslope | place: USA:California | collected 2013-09-17
TGCGCTCGGCCCGCGCGCCCTCCGACAGCTTCGCCCTGCGTTTGGGCGGTGCCTCGCCGGCCGCGCCGACGGTGACCGTCTCGGTCCTCGTACTCATCGGCCCCTTCCTTCCCTCACGGCCGGGCTGCTGCCTGCTGCGCTGAGCTTTACGAGTTCAGGGTTCACGGGATCAGGCCTTTCGACTGCAGGCCATTATTGAGCTGGCTGACCATGGTTTGCTGGGTGCTCGCCGGGTTGATGCCGGCCGGCGGCGACACCAGATGCGAGATGTCGATGGACAGGATCTGGTAGAGCGGCGTCTTGGGCCGGATGCTTGCGGTCTCGAGAGCCTGCAGGATGTCGGCGTGGAACGGGTAGCTCGGGAAGAGCTTGGGATCGCTGTAGAGGCTGATGAGCGTCGGCGGGGTTCCGCCGACCGTAGCGTTGAGCAGCTGGCTGGCCCTATCCCGCAGGCACAGCGCGGCCTGGAAGGCCAGGTTCTGATGCTGTGAGTAGGCGCTGACCGCGAGGTCGATGCCGCCGATCGTCACGTGCGTCGGAATGTTCGCGTCCACGCGCGGGTAGGGCGCCCACTTGAAGACCTTGAACAGCTTCGGGTTGTCGGCCTTCATGGCCGGATAGACGAACGGGTAGTTGAGCTGGAACGCCGCGGTGCCCGCCTCCATGGCCAGCCGGTTACTGTTCTCCATCTGAACATCCAGCGACGGGTCGGCGGCCACCGACGACGCGAGCTGCTTCATCATGCTCAGCGCCTTAACGGCCGGCGGCCCAAGTGCGACGTGCTGGGCATCCGGGGTCAGCACGGTGCCGCCCGCGCTGGCCACCATGGTGTTGAACCAGACCGTGGTTCCCTCATACTGCGCGCCCTGGATCTCGATCAGGTGCGGCTTGCCCGCCTTGGCCAGCTGGATCGCGTCGTTGATCATCTGGGTCCAGGTGGTGGGCGGGGTCGGGACCAGGTCGGATCGGTACCACAGCAGCTGGGTGTTGGTGTTGTCGGGCACCGCGTAGAGCTTGCCGTTCCAGGTGGCGGTCTGCAGCATGGGCTTCAGCGTGTCCGCCTCGGCCTGTTGCTTATTGGCGCCGGTCCAAGGCAAGATCCAGCCGGCCTCAGCGAACTCGGCCTCCCAGGTCACGTCGAGGCCGAGAATGTCCATCGTACTGTCCCCGGCGGCGAGTCGCCGGGCGAGCTGCTGCCGCTGGCCGTCGGAGCCCAGGGGCAGCTGCTGGTAGGAGATCGTGTACTGGCCATGGCTCTGGGCGCTGCAGGCGGCCACGGCCTGCGTCGTGGCGCCGGAGGTATCCGGGTACAGGTAGTAGGTCAGGGTGACCGGGCCGGTGCTCGCGTTGCTGGTGCCACAGGCGGCCAGCGCCGCGGAGGCCAGGACCACGCCCACCACGCCGGCGCCGAGGCCGCGGAACCGTGATCTTGATCGACGAGTTCGCGGCCGCAGGCCGCGCCGAGCAGAGACCCCGTGACCGCTGCCACCCTTCATCGTCCCTCCATCGCGACGATCGACCTGCGCCCAGCTCCGTCATTGCTGATGATCTCGACGCTCTAGGCCTTACCCAAGAGTCACAAGATATTCACATGAAGGTAATGCTCACTTTGGGTGATGAGCACGGAACTACTAAGACGAGCTTGGCACTACTGAATGGATAGGGCAATACCGCCATACGGGGACTGAAAGCGGGACCTGGCGCCGTAGCCATGCGCGGGCTATGGTCAGGAGGTGGCGACTATGGTGGCGCTGCCCAGGACGGTGTCACCGTCGTAGAGGACTGCGGCCTGGCCGGTGGCGACGCCCCGCGCCGGGGTGGCCAGCCTGATCAGGAGCCGTCCAGCCTCGGGGCTGACGACGGCGGGATGGACGTCGCCGTGCGCGCGCAGTTGAACCAGGCAGTCACGCGGCCCGTCGGGCGGGCGGCATCCGGTCCACACCGGGCGCTCGGCCACGATGTCGAGTACGTCGAGCGATTCGAGCGGGCCGACGGTTACTGTCCGTGATACTGGCTCAATGTCCAGGACGTAACGCGGCCTGCCATCGCGGGCTGGGGTGGCGACACGCAGGCCCTTGCGCTGGCCGATCGTGAACCCGTACACGCCATCGTGCGTGCCGACGGCCGTCCCGTCCGCTTCCACGATGCTGCCGGGCGCGCTGCCCAGGCGGCGGGCCAGGAACCCCCATCGTGGCTGTCCGGCTTGGCCGCCACGCCCATCCCGCGCGCCGCGGCCTCCGCGCGCACGTCGTCCTTGGTGGACGCGCCGAGCGGGAACATCGCCCGGCCAAGCTGCTCACGGGTCAGCACAGCCAGCACGTACGACTGGTCCTTGGCCTGGTCGACGCTGCGGCGCAGGGCGCCGCCCACCAGCCGTGCGTGATGACCTGTGCACACCGCGTCGAAGCCCAGCGCGACGGCCCGGTCGAGGACCGCCGCGAACTTGATCTTCTCGTTGCACCGCAGGCAGGGGTTGGGGGTCCGGCCGCGGGCGTATTCGGCGACGAAATCCTGGACCACGTCGCGGTCGAAGCGTTCGGCCATGTCCCAGACGTAGAACGGGATGCCGATCACGTCGGCAGCGCGGCGGGCATCGCGGGCGTCCTCCAGCGTGCAGCAGCCACGCGCCCCGGTCCGGTAGGACTGCGGGTTCGCGGACAGCGCGAGGTGGATGCCGGTGACGTCATGCCCGGCGTCCGCGGCCCTGGCGGCCGCCACCGCCGAGTCAACGCCGCCCGACATGGCGGCCAGCACGCGAAGGGAAGTCATCGTCTACAAAGCGTATGCGAGCCAGGATCGGCGATCACCCCGAGACGGCCCACCTGGAGACGGCCCATCCGGGGCCGGGTCACCCGGGGGCGGTCACCGGGCCGCGCGGCGGGCGCGCTCCACCACCTCGCCGATCACGGCGCCGAGAGCGTCCACGTCCTCCTGCGAGGATGTGTGACCGAGCGAGAACCGCAGAGACCCCCTGGCCCTCGCCTCGTCCGGGTCCATGGCGAGCAGCACATGACTCGGCTGGGCCACCCCGGCCGTGCAGGCCGAACCGGTCGAGCAGGCGATGCCCCGGGCATCGAGGAGCATCAGGAGGGCGTCACCCTCGCACCCCGGGAAGGAGAAATGCGCGTTCCCTGGCAGCCTGCCCGGCCCCGGCGGCGCGCCGTTCAGTATCGCGTCCGGCACCGCGGCCAGCACCTGGGCGATCAGGTCGTCCCTGAGCTTGGTGAGCCTGCTGGCTTCGTCATCCCGGCCCGCCACGGTGAGGCCGACGGCGACCGCGAAAGCCCTGATCGCCGGTGCGTCGAGGGTGCCGGACCGCACCTCGCTCTCCTGGCCCCCGCCGTGCAGCACCGGCACCGGCCGGACACCCCGGGCCAGCAGCAGCGCCCCCACGCCCACCGGCCCGCCGATCTTGTGACCGGTGATGGTGAGGGCATCCACGCCGCTCGCCGCGAAGTCCACCGGAAGTTGCCCGGCCGCCTGGACGGCGTCGGTGTGGAAGGGGATGCCGTACTCCCGGGCGATCCCGGCGAGTTCCGCGATCGGCTGGACCGTGCCGACCTCGTTGTTCGCCCACATGACCGTGGCCAGCGCCACGCTGTCCGGGTCGGCGATGATGGCGTCCATCAGCACCTCCGGGCAGAGCAGGGCGGTGGCGTCCACCGGGAGCCAGACCGCCTCAGCCTGCTCATGGCTGGCCAGCCATCCCGCCGAGTCGAGCACCGCGTGATGTTCCACCGCCGTCGCGAGCACCCGCCGCCGCGCGGGGTCGGCGGCGTGCCGGGCCAAGTACAGGCCCTTCACCGCCAGGTTGTCGGCCTCGGTCCCGCCGCTGGTGAAGATCACTTCACTGGGCCGGGCGCCAACCGCCTCAGCGATCTGCTCGCGGGACTCCTCCACCACACGGCGGGCCCTGCGGCCCGCGTTGTGCAGGGATGACGGGTTGCCGACCTGGGCCAGTTCCTCGGTCATCGCGGCAATCGCGGCTGGCAGCATCGGCGTGGTCGCCGCGTGGTCCAGGTACACCACGCAGTCCTGTGCTGACCGCGGGGGCCCGCCCACGCTCTCGATGTACCTCATGACGGCCTTCAGCCTAGTGCACCATCTGCGCAAGTTCTGTGGTGTGCTGACGGGTCCTCGCTGCGCGGCCAGCGACTCCCCGGCCAGTCCCCGGAGCGCGCCCGCACGGTATCCGTCTCGCGGAAGGTGCCCGGCCCGAGAGCGGCTGGCTCAGGTCCCGGCGCGCTTCTCGATCTCCTCGGTGAGCTGCGGCACCACGGTGAACAGGTCGCCGACCACCCCGAAGTCGGCCAGGTCGAAGATGGGCGCCTCAGGATCCTTGTTGATCACCATGATGGTCTTGGAGGTCTGCATGCCGGCCCGGTGCTGGATGGCGCCGGAGATGCCCACCGCCAGGTAGAGCTGGGGTGAGACGGTCTTGCCGGTCTGGCCCACCTGGAACTGGTGCGGGTACCAGCCCGCGTCGGTGGCGGCGCGGGATGCGCCGACGGCCGCGCCGACCGAGTCGGCGAGCTTCTCGATGAGAGCGAAGTTCTCCGCGCCACCCACGCCGCGGCCACCCGAGACGACGATGGCCGCTTCAGTGAGTTCCGGGCGCTCCCCGCGCTCCTGCACCACCCGCTCGGTGATGTGCGCCGCCTTGGCGGCGTCAGTCAGTTCCACGGCGACCGGCTCCAGTTCGGCGGGGCCCGGTGCAGGCTCGGGGGTGGCGGAGTTCGGCCGTACCGCGACGATGGGCGTTCCGGTGCGCACCCTCGACTGGACGATGATCGCCCCGCCGAAGATGGACTGCTCGGCGACCAGGCCCGTGCCGTCGCCGTGGAACGCCAGGCCCACCGCATCAGTGATCACGCCCGAACCGTGACTGACCGCCAGTCGCCCGGCGACCTCCTTGCCCTCCGGCGTCGCGGCCATGAGCACCGCCGCGGGTGACTTCGCGGCCACCAGCGCCGCGAGCACCTCGGCCTTGGGCGCCACGACGTAGTCATCGAGGTCATCGCCGTCAGCGACGTAGACCCGGACCGCGCCGAACTCGGCCAGCCGCTCCCGGCCTGCCTCCGCGCCAGGGCCGAACCAGACCGCGGCGGGCTCGCCGAACCGGCGCGCGAGGGTGAGCAGTTCACCCGTGACCTTCTTGACCGTCTCGCCCGAGTGCTCGGCGAGGACGAGGATCTCAGCCATAGACGCCGGCCTCTCTTAGATGAACTTCTGCGCGGCGAGGAACTCGGCTGCCTTCACGCCGCCGTCGCCTTCGTCCTTGACGACCGTGCCCGCCTGGCGGGGCGGCCGCTTCGCGAAGCTGACCACCTCCGTCGTGGCCGAGGCGAGGCCCACCTGGCCCGGGTCGATCCCGGCGTCGGCCAGGCTCAGCGTCTCGACCGGCTTCTTCTTCGCCGCCATGATCCCCTTGAAGGACGGGTACCGCGGCTCGTTGATCTTCTCCACGACACTGATCACCGCCGGCAGTGCTGCCTCAACCGTGTCGTAGCCGTAGTCCGCCTGCCGGTGGATCCGGATCGCCGTCCCGTCGACCTCAACCTTGCTGGCCAGAGAGAGCTGCGGGACGCCGAGTCGCTCGGCCAGCATCGCGGGCAGGACTCCCATCCGGGCATCCGTCGACTCCGAGCCCAGGATCACCAGGTCGAACCCGATCCGGCCGAGCACCTGGGCGAGCGCCTCGGAGGTCTGCAGCGCGTCGGACCCGGCGAGCCCGTCATCGATAAGGTGCACGGCCTTGTCAGCGCCCATGGACAGCGCCTTGCGGATGGACTCGCTGACCTTCTCCGGGCCCATGGACAGGATCGTCACCTCGCCGCCGTGCGCCTCGGCCAGGCGGAGCCCTTCCTCGATCGCGTACTCGTCAAGCTCGTTGATCACCCCGTCCACGGAAGCCCGGTCGAGGCGCGAGTCATCCGGCCGCAACGTGCGTTCTGCCCACGTGTCGGGCACCTGCTTGACACACACAACGATATTCATGACCGGCTGCCGACCTCCTGCCCTCGCGTCCTCTGCCCGGACCCAGCAGAGCACAACAAGACTCCCAAACGGTTTCCACCAGCACTGCCTCGGGGTCCCCGTGGCGCGCCGGATATGTTACTCGTTAGTAGCATACAGTGCCTCATGCAGGCCGCTCCGCGGTGTCATTATGCGAGCTTCGCCGCGGTGTCAGGATGCGAGCTTCGCCGCAGGGTCATGATGCGAGCTTCGCCGCAGGGTCATGATGCGAGCTTCGCCGCGGTGTCAGGATGCGAGCTACGTCGCAGGGTCATTATGCGAGCTACGCCGCAGGGTCATGATGCGAGCTTCGCCGCGGCATCCACGACGTTGGCGAGGAGCATGGCGCGGGTCATCGGGCCGACGCCGCCGGGCATAGGCGCGAGGAAGCCGGCCACCTCAGCCACGTCGGCGGCGACGTCACCGGTGAGCCCGGCGTCGGTCCGGGTGATCCCCACGTCGAGGACGGCGGCCCCGGGCCTGATCATGTCCGCGGTCAGCAGCCCGGGCCGCCCGGCGGCCACGACCACGATGTCTGCCTGCCGGGTGTGCGCGGCCAGGTCCTTCGTGCCGGTGTGGCAGAGGGTGACGGTCGCGTTCTCGCTGCGCCGGGTCAGCAGCAGGCCCAGCGATCGGCCGACGGTGATGCCACGGCCGATCACCGTGACGTCCGCGCCCGCGATCGGCACGTCGAACCGGCGGAGCAGTTCCACGATCCCGCGCGGCGTGCACGGCAGCGGCCCGGGCTCACCGAGCACGAGCCGGCCGAGATTGAGCGGGTGCAGGCCGTCGGCATCCTTCGCGGGATCGATCCGGTGCAGCACCCGGGTGGCGTCCAGCCCGGCGGGCAGTGGCAACTGGACCAGGTAGCCGGTGCAGGCGGGGTCGGAATTCAGCTCGTCAACGACCGCCTCGACCTCCTCCTGGGTCGCGTCGGCGGGCAGGTCGCGGCGGATGCTCACGATCCCGACCTGGATGGAGTCCCGGTGCTTGCCGTTGACGTAGGCCCGGCTGCCCGGGTCGTCCCCGACCAGCACCGTGCCGAGCCCGGGGACCACCCCGCGGCGAGCCAGGACGGCAACGCGTTCGGCGATCTCACCCCTGATCGTGGCGGCGGTCGCCCGGCCATCCAGGATGCGCGCGGTCATCGCGGTCCCGCCGCCGCGGCGGCCGACCTGGTGCGCTCGGGAACGCATGCCTCGTCTCCCGCTCGCCTCCGGGGCCCCGCCCGCCTCCCCATTCCCCCTTCACTGCGCCGCCTTCCCTCGTCCCTCGTTCCTCGCTCCTCAGTCCAGGCGACGCCGCGCCCCTTCGGCTCGTTCATGGTGTGCCCCTCCAGTCCCTGGTCCAACGCCGAGTCCCGGCGCGAAGAATCAGTGGAAGAAATGGCGCACGCCGGTGAAGTACAACGTGATCCCGGCCGCCGCCGCGGCCGCGACGACCAGTTCGTCGCGCACAGAACCGCCGGGTTCCACGATGGCCGTGACCCCCGCCTCGGCCAGTACCTCCAGTCCGTCGGGGAACGGGAAGTACGCGTCGCTGGCCGCGACCGCGCCACTCGCTCGCTCGCCCGCCCGGGAAACCGCGAGCCGGGCCGCGTCCACCCGGTTCACCTGGCCCATGCCGACGCCCACCGTCGCGCCGCCCGAAGCGAGCAGGATGGCGTTGGACTTTACCGCCCGGCAGGCGCGCCAGGCGAAGGCCAGGTCGGCGAGGACAGCGCCGGACGCCGGCGGGCCCGCCTTCAGCGCCCAGTGCGCCGGGTCATCTCCGGGGGCCTCCACCCGGTCCGGCGTCTGGAGCAGCATGCCGCCGTCCACCTGACGCCACTCGGCGTCGGCCCGCCCTGGTGAATGTGCCGTTGCCGGGGTTATAACCCGTGCCATGTCACCTTCACCGGCATCGGCGCCGCCCTGGCCGGACTGGCCGGACTGGCCGGAGCCAGTGCGCCCGGCGGACACTGGTGGCGGGCACGCCAGCAGGCGCAGGTTCTTCTTCGCGGTCAGCACGTCGAGCGCATCCGGGTCAAAGCCGGGCGCGATGACCACCTCGGTGAAGATCTCCGCGATCTGGCGCGCCAGTTCCGCGGTCACCGGGCCGTTCGCGGCGATCACCCCGCCGAACGCCGACACCGGGTCACTGGCGTGCGCCTTGCGATGCGCCTCGGCCAGGTCAGCGCCCACCGCGATGCCGCAGGGATTGGAGTGCTTGATTATCGCGACGCACGGCTCGGCGAAGTCAAATGCCGCGCGCCAGGCCGCCGCGGCGTCGACGTAGTTGTTGTAGGACATCGCCTTGCCGTGCAACTGGGTTCCGGCGGTGATCCCGGTGCCCTCACCCGCGGCGGCAGCCGCTCTGCCCTTGAGGTAGAGGGCGGCCCGCTGGTGCGGGTTCTCCCCATAGCGGAGCACATCGCGCCTGGTCCACACCGCACCGGTCACGTCCGGCCAGCCGGTCTCGCGGGCGGTCTCGTCCGGTGCGTAGGCGGACGCGAACCAGGAGGCGACGGCACAGTCGTAGGCGGCGGTATGCGCGTAGGCGCGTGCCGCGAACCTGCGCCGCGCCTCAAGCGTGAATCCGCCGTCCGCCGCCGCCTCCAGGAGCGCCCCGTACATCAGCGGGTCGGTGATGACCGCAACGTGCTGGTGGTTCTTCGCCGCAGCCCGGACCATGGCCGGGCCGCCGATGTCGATCTGCTCGACGCACTCCTCCGGAGGGGCGCCGCCAGCCACTGCGGCCTCGCCAGGTCGCTGAGCTGGGCCCGGTGCGCGGGCCGGCTCAGGTCGGCGAGCAGGCCGGCGTGCACCGCCGGGTGCAGGGTCTTCACCCGCCCGTCCAGGCATTCCGGGAACCCGGTCACATCCTCGACCCGGGTCACTGGCACGCCCGCCGCGGTGACCGCGGCCGCCGTGCTGCCGGTGCTGACGATCTCGACGCCAGCGGCGTGCAGCCCGCGGGCCAGATCCACCAGCCCGGTCTTGTCGTAAACGCTGATCAGCACCCGCCTGATCGCTACCCTCGTCACCGGCCGACCCTCGCCTTCCGGCCCTGGACGGACCATCCCTCGCGGACCATCCGGCCCACCGTCTCCACCAGCAGGGAACGTTCGGCCACTTTCACCCTCTCATGCAGCGTCGCCACGTCATCGTCGTCATGCACAGGCACGGCCACCTGCGCGATCACGGGGCCGGTGTCGGTGCCCTCGTCTACCAGGAAGACCGTGCACCCGGTCACCTTCACCCCGTACCCTAGGGCGTCCCGCACGCCGTGCATGCCAGGGAAGGCCGGCAGCAAGGCCGGGTGGGTGTTGATGAAACGGCCGCCGAAGTGGCCAAGGAACGAAGGGCCCACTATCTTCATGAAGCCCGCCGAGACAACCAGGTCGGGCTCGAAGGCCGCGCAGGACTCGGTGAGCGCCACGTCCCAGTCCGCCCGGGACGGGAAATCCTTGACCCGGTGGGTGAACGCCGAGACTCCAGCGCGCTCCGCGCGGTCCAGTGCCTCGATGCCTTGGCGGTCCGCACCGACCGCCACGACCGCCGCCCCGTACGCCTGATCGGCCGACGCGTCGAGCAGGGCCTGCAGGTTGGTTCCGGCACCCGATACCAGAACGACCAGGCGTGCGGGCATGCGGCCACCATAACGTCGCGGCGCTCCGCTGTTGGCCGGGACCCTGCAATGCTTGGTGCAAGACTCACTGCAATATACCTGGTCAGAAGGGATAAAGCCGGCTGATAGTAGGGCAATGCCGGCTCGCTGTAAAGACACCAATAGTCCAACGTTCAGCAAGCTCAACCTCTCCCGCCGGCCGGCCGACAATCCCGGCGCGGCACGTCACTGTGGAACTGGGCCGCCCATGCGTCCGGCCGGGGTCCGCATCTTCGACCGGGCGCACGGGCGCAGGGCCGTGCGAGCGGAAGGACGGGCCGATGGAAGCGAGCGGAACACAGGGACCGATAGGCACGGTCCTTGTCAACTGGAGGATCAACGATCCGGCGAGTGCCGACAGGGACCGGTGGTCATGATGTGTGCTCGTCGTGTCTGCGGCTGCACGCTGCGCAGCAACCTCGTGCGAGTCATCCTCGTCGCCTTCGCCGTCATCGTGCTGGCCGGCGGGACGGCGACGGCCATCCAGGACGTGCTCAACGCGATCCTCATCGCCACATCGGTGCTCGTGGCCGCGATAGTGGCTTTCTTCGCGATTCAGGTGCACCTATCCAGGAAGCAGGCAATTCAAGAGAGGCGGGCCGTGCGTCCCCAGCCAGCGCGTCCCCGGCCCGTGCCGGCCGTGACGGCGCCCAGGCCTGCCCCGGCCGTCCCGGCGCCGCCGCAGAAAGCGGCCCAGGCCCCCGCCGACGGCCCAGGCCGCCACGCTCATCGGCGAGAGGGAGACCCCGGCGAGCTAGCCGACTCGCGAGCGCCTAATGGCGGGACGCGGCTGAGCGTGCCGTCATAACGCCGCAGACAGTCAGTGCGGGCATCCCTCAGGTGCCCGGCGATGGGAGAATTGCCTGGCCAGGCTGGCCCCGGTGGATCTCGATGGGCCTAGATAGCGGTATAGGCCAGACTAAGATGTTGTGTCTGGATCTGCTAGCTGCCAGCCACCGCCCGGCGAGCCCCCTGGAGAACTGCCGATGGCCCCCCCGCATCCCGCACCTCCAGATCCCGCGCCGCCACCCGCCAAGGAATCAGGTACCGAGCAATCACGGGCTGAGCCGGGTGCGGCCGAGCCGGGTGCGGCTGAGCCGGGTGCGGCTGAGCCGGGTGCGGCTGAGCCGGGTGCGGCTGAGCCGGGTGCGGCCAAGCCGACTGCGGCCAAGCCGACTGCCCCGCCGCCAGCGGCGATCCCGGCGCGGCCGAAGGCCAGATCCGTGCCGCCGGCCGACGCTGCCACCCGGCAGCGCGCGGTCGCGGCGCTCTTCCTGGCGCTGCTGAGCCTGTTTGGCTTGCTTGGGCTCAATAATCTCCAGCGTGGCATTCCCATCGCGGCCTTCGCCCTGGTGGCGGGCGCGCTGGCGGTCTGGCTCGGCAGCACCTCGATCTCCCGGGCCAGGCGCGGCGGCACCATGTCACCGAGATCGTCGGTCACTGCGATCGCGATCGGCGCCATCGGCGTGCTGCTGAGCGGTCTCCTGCTGGTCGGGTTTGCGGCCTTCGGCAAGCAGGTGGCGACCTACACCCAGTGCCTCAGCGGCGCGAACACCATCGCGGCCCAACAGGCCTGCAAGGACCAGTTGGTGCACGCGGTAGAGGGCCGGGCTTCCAGCCGATAGCCAGGCACGATAGCGACCCACTCAATGAGGCCTGCGAATGGTCTGTGAGGGGTTCTTTGAGCGAACGGCGACGTGCAGCCAAAGAAGACTCCCCTTACAGACCACCAGGTCACGGCAGGGAGGCGGGACCGGGAGCCGGCGGGGAGGTGCCTTGTTCCCTGTCCTCGTCATCGGCCCAGGGATCCAGATAGATCCGGTGCCCGCTGTCGTCCGCACCTTCGTCCACCGCGTCACCGGGGCCCTCCGCCCAGGCCGCCGCGCCATCGAACCCACCTGCCGGGGCCGGCTCCCGGCGCAGCCACAGCCAGTTCACAACGCCCGCGGTGACCGCGGCGGCCACGCCCACCTCCAGCGTGGTCACCAGGGCCGTCTGCCAGCCCGACGGCCCCACCGCGGTGAGCCGCCCGCTGCCGAGCGGGCCGCCGGCGAAAGCAGCGAGCACACCTATCGCGCAGCCGGTCACCACCCCGCACCCGAACCCCCACAGCGGCGCGATCTCGATCGCCGGGGTCGGCGCGATCCGCACCGTCAGCAGACCCCCGAACGCGCCCGCCAGGTACGGCACGCTGAGCACCGCGACGGACGCCCACGGGGGGACGGCGGAATGCGCCCCTGATGGCAGCGCGGCCAGCATCGGCAGCATCGGCAAGGACCCGAGCGCGGACCCCGTCGGCGCCACCACCGTGCCAGTCCCGAAAGCGAACCCAGGGCCCAAGGCGAAGCAGACCGCCCAGACGATCGCGTTGGGCACGTAGCCGACCTGGATCAGCAGCAGCAGCACCGCCCCCACGGCACCTGGGGCGAGCGCGCTGTTCACCGCCCTGAAGCTGCCCAGGCTGGTTGCGAGCGAAGCACCCGCGAGTATCGCCCCCGCTCCGATGAGGACGGCCAGGGCGCCGACCGATCCCAGCAGCAGGCAGCGCGGCCGTGGCGGCAGCAGCCGCACCAGCCGCCCCCAGGGGGCGAGAGCGCGCGCGCCGCCGAGCCCGCCCGCCACCAGCGCCAGCAGGAACCCAGCCACCACGGCCTGCGGCAACGACGGGGCGGCCAGTGACGAACGGCTGGCCAGCGCGAGCGCACCAGCGAGCAGGGCGTAGGGCACGGCCAGGGCCAGGGCGGCGTAGCCGACCTCGGCGAGCCTGGACACCTTGCCCTTGCGTACCACCCAGCGGCCGGCGCGCCAGAGCAAGGCGCCGGGCAGCAGGACGAGGCCGAGCGGGAGCATGCCGATCCGCCCCGCGCCGTGCAGGGCAAAGCCGACATGGTGGCCGACCAGCCAGAGCGCCGCTGCGGTGCGCAGCACCCCGGGCAGGCCCAGGCCGGCATGCGGCGCCGCGATCCAGCCCGCGAGTACCAGCAGGGTGAGCACCACGAGCCCGCTGCCGGCGGCCGCGACGGCCGCGATCGCCCCGGTGATGACCAGGGGGCGCCCGCCCCCTGGTGACGACCAGGTGCCGCCGCTGCCACCGGTGCGTTCGGCAGGCAGGGCGGAAGCGGTCACAATGCCCAATCCTGGCCACCCGAAGCCCCAGCCAGGTGGAGGCGCGCCGTCCGGCCGGGGCGCCACCCCAGGCTGGGCGGGCGGAACCGGGCTGGGCGCTGCCGGGGTCTTAGCGGGCCAGCATCACCTCGCGGGCCAGGCGGGCGGTCTCGCTGGGTGTCCGGCCGACCCGGACCCCCACCTTCTCCAGCGCCTCTTTCTTGGCCTGGGCGGTGCCCGCGGACCCGGAGATGATCGCTCCCGCGTGGCCCATGGTCTTTCCCTCGGGTGCGGTGAAACCGGCCACGTAGGCGATCACCGGCTTGCTGACGTGCTCCTCGACATAGGCCGCGGCACGTTCCTCGGCGTCGCCGCCGATCTCCCCGATCATCACGATCGCGTCGGTCTCCTGATCTGCCTCGAAGGCCGCCAGGCAGTCGATGTGCGTCGTCCCGATCACCGGATCGCCGCCGATCCCGACGGCGGTGGAGAACCCGATGTCACGCAGTTCGTACATCATCTGGTACGTCAGCGTGCCGGACTTGGATACCAGCCCGAGCCGGCCCTCGGCGCTGATGTCGGCCGGGATGATCCCCGCGTTCGACTTGCCGGGCGAGGCGATCCCCGGGCAGTTCGGCCCGACGATCCGGGTGGTGTGCCCGAGGGCGCCCGCGTATACCCAGAACACGGCGGTGTCGTGCACCGGGATGCCCTCAGTGATCACGATGACGAGTGGCACCCGCGCGTCAATGGCCTCGATCACCGCTGCCTTCGTGCCAGCGGGCGGGACGAACACCACCGAGACATCGGCACCGGTGGCCGCCACCGTGTCGGCGACCGTGCCGAACACGGGCACGGCGGTGCCGCCGAGGTCGACCGTCTGGCCGGCCTTGCGCGGGTTGGTGCCGCCGACGACCTTGGTGCCGGCGCGCAGCATCCTGCGCCCGTGCTTGGTGCCCTCCGAGCCGGTGATGCCCTGGATCATGACCCGGCTCTCGCCGGTCAGGAAGATCGCCATTTCATGCTCCTGTCGCGGGCGCGCCGGCCCTGTGCGGCGTGTCAGCCTGCCCGGTAGCGGCAAGTTGCGCGGCGCGGCGCGCCGCGTCGTCCATGGTCGCGACCTGCTCGACCACGGCGAGGCCCGCTTCATCCAGGATGCGCCGTCCCTCGGCCGCGTTGTTACCGTCCAGGCGCACCACGATCGGGTGCCCCACCTGCTCGCCGCGAGCACCGAGCATCCCGATCGCCGAAACGATGCCGTTCGCGACCTCGTCGCATGAGGTGATGCCGCCGAACACGTTGACCAGGACGCTGCGGACCGATGCGTCGGACAGCACGATCTCCAGGCCGTTGGCCATCACCTCGGCGGAGGCGCCGCCGCCGATGTCGAGAAAGTTGGCCGGCTTGACCCCGCCGAACTCCTCGCCGGCCTGGGCCACCACGTCCAGGGTGGACATGACCAGCCCGGCCCCGTTGCCGATGATCCCCACCTGGCCGTCGAGCTTCACGTAGTTGAGGTGCTTGGCCTGGGCCCGAGCCTCCAGCGCGTCGGCAGCTTCCGGGTCGGCGAACCGGGCGTGCTCTTGCCGGAAGGCGGCGTTGTCGTCCAGGGTGACCTTGCCGTCCACGGCGAGCACATGATCCTGCTCGGTCAGCGCCAGGGGATTGACCTCGACCAGCGTGGCGTCCTCGTCGGCGAACACCGACCAGAGCCGCTCGGCGAGGACGGTGGCCTCGGCCGCTGCCTCCGGCGGCAAGCCGCCGGCCTCGATGATCTCGGCCGCCTTCGCTGAGTCCACCCCGGCCAGTGGATCGATCGGGATCCGGGCCACCGCGCCCGGGTTGGTGTGCGCGACCTCCTCGATCTCCACGCCGCCCTGCACCGAGCAGATGGCCACGAAAGACCGGGCGGACCGGTCGAGCAGGAACGACAGGTAGTACTCCTGCGCGATGTCGCTGGCCTGCGCGATGAGGACCTTGTGGACCGTGTGGCCCTTGATGTCCATGCCGAGGATCTGGCGGGCCTTCTCCTGCGCCTCTTGCGGCCCATTGGCCAGCTTGACGCCGCCCGCCTTCCCCCGGCCGCCCACCTTCACCTGGGCCTTCACGACGACCAGGGGGGCGCCACCGGCCGCGAAGCCCGCCGCGATGTCACGGGCCTCCTCGGGCGTAGCCGCGACTTGGCCGGGCTGCACCGCCACCCCGTACTCCGCGAATAGCTCCTTCGCCTGATACTCATACAGATCCACGTGCGTCCGTCCTCGGGTCCGGATGGATTCCGCAGGCAGCCTATCCGTGGGCGCCCGGGATGCTCGCCTCGGGCTCGCCGAGCGTCGAGCGGACCCACGCCACGATGTCGTGGGTGGACGCACCGGGGGTGAAGATCCTCGCCACGCCCATCGCCTCAAGTTCGGTGATGTCCGCCTCGGGGACGATGCCGCCACCGAACACCGTGATGTCCGTGGCGTCACGCTCTGCCAGCAGTTCCAGCACCCGGGTGAACTGGGTCATGTGCGCACCGGACAGGATCGACAGCCCGATCGCGTCGGCATCCTCCTGGATCGCGGCCGCGACTATCTGCTCCGGCGTCTGGTGCAGTCCCGTATAGATGACTTCGACCCCGGCGTCCCGCAGCGCCCTGGCCACGACCTTGGCACCCCGATCATGTCCATCAAGGCCCGGCTTGGCGATGACAACCCGGATGGCGCCCATGCCTGCCTCCTCCCGGAGCGGTTCTGGTCTTCTACGCAGGGTAGCGCCCGCCCGCGGCCCCACAGCTACAGCTTCTCGATAGGCGCATAACGCAGCACCAGGTGCTTGACCCCATAGTCCCCGCCGAAGTCGATCTTGGCTTCAGGATCGTCGCCCGAGCCCTCGACGGACAGCACCGTGCCCAGTCCGTAGGCGTCGTGCGTCACCTTGTCGCCTGGCGACAGCGACGGTACCCGCCGGTTGCCGGGTGAGCGGACCCCGGGCCGCTGCGCAAGGCGCTCCGCGGCCGGTGCCACCGCTGACGCCTCGTCCCGGCGCCATTCGATGAGGTGCTCGGGTATCTCGGTGAGGAACCTGGACCGCTTGTGGTACGCGGGCCTGCCCCACCAGGCTCGCGCTACGGCCCGGGTCAGGTACAGCCTGCGCTGCGCCCGGGTGATCCCGACGTAGGCCAGGCGGCGTTCCTCCTGGAGTTCCTTGTCGTCGTTAATCGACCGCTGGTGCGGGAAGACGTTCTCTTCCATCCCGGTCAGGAACACCACAGGGAACTCCAGGCCCTTGGCGGTATGCAGGGTCATCAGCGTCACCAGGCCGCCGTGCTCCTCCCCCTCCGGGATCTGGTCGGCGTCCGCGACCAAGGAAACCTGCTCCAGGAAGTCCGCGAGGGTTCCGTCGGGCTGTGCTTGCCTGGGGGGGCGACCCCCCTGGAACCCCCCGCTTTGCGCGTCGAACTCCCTCGCCACCGAGACAAGCTCGTTGAGGTTCTCGATCCGGCTGGCGTCCTGCAAGTCGGTGGATTCCTGCAGTTCGGCGAGATAGCCCGAGCGGTCCAGCGCCGCCTCGGCCAGGTCGGCGACCGGCATCCCGGTCGCCGCCGCTTCCCGCAGCCCGCCGAGCAGGTCGTTGAACGACTCGATGGCGCGGACCGACCTGGTGGCCAGCGCGGGTGCGTCCCCGGGCCGCCGCAGCGCCTCCGCGAACGTCATCCGGTCCCGCGCCGCAAGCGCCGCCACGCTCGCCTCGGCGCGCTCGCCGATGCCGCGGCGGGGCACGTTTAGAACCCGCCGCAGTGACACCTCGTCGGCGGCGTTGGCGATCAGCCTCAGGTAGGCGAGCAGGTCACGTCCCTCGCGGCGCTCATAGAAGCGGACACCGCCGACTACCCGGTAGGGCATGCCGGCCCGGATGAAGACCTCCTCGAAAACCCGGGACTGAGCGTTGGTCCGGTAGAAGACCGCTACCTGCCCGGGCGTGGCCTCGCCCTCGTCGGCGAGCCGGTCCACCTCCTCGGCGACGAACGCCGCCTCGTCGTGCTCGCTGTCCGCCACGTACCCGGTGATCGGCGGCCCGTCGCCCTGATCGGACCAGAGGTTCTTCGGCATCCGGCCGGTGTTGCGGGATACGACGGCATTCGCCGCGGCCAGGATGTTCTGCGTGGAGCGGTAGTTCTGCTCCAGCTTGATCACCGTGGCGTCGGGGAAGTCCCTGGTGAACTCCTCGATGTTGCGGATCGTGGCGCCGCGGAAGGCGTAGATGGACTGGTCCGCGTCGCCGACCACGCAGAGTTCTCCCGGCGGGACCGGCTCGATGCCGGCCTGCGACTCGGCAGGAAGCGCGCCGGCGGTGCGGATCTGGCCAGCGGAGCTGTTTCCGTTAGGGAATGGTTGGGGTTTTCCGTGCCCGACCAGCTCTCTGACCAGCATGTACTGCGCGTGATTGGTGTCCTGGTACTCATCTACGAGCACGTGCCGGAACCGGCGCCGGTACTCCTGCGCGACCTCGGGGAACGCCTGCAGCAGGCAGACCGTGACCATGATCAGGTCGTCGAAGTCCATCGCGCCGGACGCGACCAGGCGGCGCTGGTATTCGGAGTAGGCCTCGGCCAGGGCCTTGTCCCGGTAGCCGCTGGCCCGCGCGGCGAAGGTCTCGTAATCGATCAGTTCGTTCTTGAGGTTGGAGACCTGTGCGTGCATGCCCTTGGGCGGGTGGTTCTTGGCGTCGAGGTCGAGTTCCCGGCAGACCAGCGTCATCAGCCGCTGCGAGTCGGCCTGATCGTAGATCGAGAATGACGACGGGTAGCCGAACCGCGTGGCCTCGCGGCGGAGGATCCGCACGCAGGCCGAGTGGAACGTCATCACCCACATGGCCCGGGCCCGCGCGCCGGTCAGCGAGGCGGCCCGGGCCGCCATCTCGCCGGCCGCCTTGTTGGTGAAGGTGATCGCCAGGATTTCGCGCGGGCTGACCTGCCGCTCGGCGAGCAGGTAGGCGATCCTGGTGGTCAGCACCCTGGTCTTGCCTGAGCCCGCCCCGGCCACGATGAGCAGCGGACCGCCCTCGTGCACCACGGCGGCACGCTGCTGCGGGTTCAGGCCTTCCAGGAGGGAATCAGTGGCTACGGCGGTCACCTGCCCAAGCGTAGGCGCTGCCGCCGACACCGCGGGCGCACCGCGACGGCGGGGCCGCGGTCGCGTCGCTACTTGGCGCTGCTATTTATCGGGCACCAAGGTTGCGGTGGCCCTGGTCAGGGTCTCCTTCTTGAAGAAGCTCGGGTAGACGAACCGGCAGTAGAGGAAGACGAGCAGGCCGACGAGCGCAGCCCCGGCCGCGATCACGAACGCACCGCCGATCTGCCAGTGGATGAAGGGCACCGTCCACATCGTGTAGTCGTTCGCCGTGGCCACGTCGTAGTCCAGCCACACGCTCCACCCGCCGAGGAAGAACAGCATCAGGGCGCCGGCGACCGGCAGGATGCCCTGCATCCACAGGTTGCGCGCGCTGCTGGTCAGATTCCGCCGGTAGTACCAGGCGCAGGCGAAGCCGGTCAGCCCGTAGTAGAACGCGATGTACAGGCCGATGGCGATCACCGCGTCGGCGATCACCCCGATGCCGTTGGACGAGTAGTTGAACGCCACATAGACGGCGATCGAGATGGCGCCCATGACGATCGTGGACACAGTCGGGGTGAGGTAGCGCCGGTGCATCTTCGAGAACGCGGGCGGGATCGCCTTGTACACGGCCATCGACAGGGTGGTCCGCGCGGTCGGCAGGATCGGCGTCTGGGGCGATGCCGCCGCCGAGGAGAGCACCATCAGCAACAGCAGGTGGCTGAGGAAGGAACCGAATCCGGAAGTGCCGAAGACATTGCTGCCCTGGATCGACAGCACGTCGCCGGCGTTCGCCACGTTGCCAAGGCCATTGCCGGTGGTCTTGATCCCGGCGAACGACTGCATGGAGAGGATCACGATCGCGTAGGTGACCAGCAGGATCACGGTGGACAGGATGGCCGCGCGGCCCGGGGTCTTGGTGCGGTCCTTGGTCTCCTCGTTGATGGCGACCGCCGTGTCCCAGCCCCAGTAGATGAAGACCATGAGGATGAGGCCGCTGGCGAAGGCGCTGAAGCTGGAGATGTGGAACGGGTTGAACCAGGACAGGCTCGGCGTGAGGTGCCCGGCCGGGGCGTGCCCGGTGCCGACTTTGACCAGGGCCGTGACCGACAGCACCAGCAGCATCACGAGCTCGATGCTCAGCAGCGCCTTCTGGAAGTTCGCGGAGACCTCGATGCCCCGGTAGCAGATATAGGTCATCACCGCGATCCAGAGCACGCCGACCAGCAGCACCCAGCCGCTGGTGGGGTTGGACCCGATGCCCTTGGCGTTGAACAGCAGGAACCCGTACTGCCCGGCGACCTGGGCCAGGCTGGCCATCACCAGCACGTCGGCGACGATGATGGCCCAGCCGCCCGCCCAGCCCGTCTTCGGGCCGAACGCGCGCGTGGCCCAGGTGAACGTGGTGCCGCAGTCCGGGTCAGCCTTGTTCAGCTCGCTGTAACCGATGGACGTCAGCAGCATCGGCACGAATGCGAGGACCGCCACGGCTGGCGCCTGTAGGGCGACGGCCCCCACCACGAACACCAGCGTCGCCGCGATGCTGTAGGCCGGAGCGACCGAAGCAGTCGCGATGATGGTGGTGGAGATCAGCCCGAGGGCGCCTGATTTGAGGCCCTTGTCAAGCGGCTTCTCCAGAGAGACCTGTTCCGTGGTGGTGGCCATGCCTCACCCCTCCTGGCTGTCACCGGTCCAGTCCTGGCAGTCGCCTGTCCAGTCCTGGCTGTCACCCACTGGCGCCACGAATCGCGTGATCACCTGCGTCGATTCTGCTCCCCGGCGCGACCGCGGTCGCGTCCGGTACACGTGCTCCCTAGTGATGCTGCGACGGTTCTAGCACGAATATGGGCCTTTCGGCAACGATTTCAGTTGTAACAGCTATGTATCACGACTGGTCCCGTGCTCCGTTGGTGAACCGAAGGCTAGGATCGCCCGTATGCGCATCCTTCTCGTCGGGGCCGGGGGGGTCGGCACGGCATTCGCCCGGATCGCGGCCCGCCGCCCGTTCGCCGAACTGGTCATCGCCGACTACGACCTGGCCCGCGCGCAGCACGCGGCGGCCGCGCGGGACGGCTACCGCGCCGTCCAGCTGGACGCACGCGACGAGGACACGACGGCGGCGCTGCTGACCGAGTACTCCTGTGACGCGCTGATGAACGCCGCCGACCCGCGTTTCGTGATGCCGCTCTTCCGCGCGGCGCTGCGGTCCGGCACCCACTACCTGGACATGGCGATGTCGTTGTCGCATCCTGACCCTGATGCGCCGTACAGCAAGACCGGCATCAAGCTCGGCGACGACCAGTTCGCCCTGGCTGACCAGTGGGAGCGGGCCGGCCGGCTGGCCCTGGTGGGCATCGGGGTCGAGCCGGGACTCTCCGATGTGTTCGCCCGGCACGCGGCCGACGAATTGTTCAGCGACATCGATGAGCTCGGGGTGCGGGACGGCGCCAACCTCCAGGTGGCCGGCTACGACTTCGCTCCCACGTTCTCGATCTGGACCACCATCGAGGAATGCCTCAACCCGCCCGTCATCTGGGAGCGCGACCGCGGCTGGTTCACCACCCCGCCGTTCAGCGAGCCGGAGATCTTCACGTTCCCGGCCGGGATCGGCCCGGTGGAATGCGTGAACGTGGAGCACGAGGAGGTGATCCTGATGCCCCGCTGGATCCAGGCCGGGCGGGTCACCTTCAAATACGGCCTGGGCGCCGAGTTCATCGGCGTCCTGCAGACCCTGCACAAGCTCGGACTCGACGCCACCAGCCCGGTGCAGGCCGGCGCGGCGAGCGTGTCCCCGCGCGACGTGGTGGCCGCGTGCCTGCCGGACCCGGCCACGCTCGGGGACCGGATGACCGGCCTGACGTGCGCCGGCACCTGGGTCACCGGGACCGGGAAGGATGGCGCGGGGCGCGAGGTCTACCTGCACCACATCGTCGACAACGCATGGTCGATGGCCGAGTACGGCTCCCAGGCCGTGGTGTGGCAGACCGCCGTCAACCCGGTCGTGGCGCTGGAACTGATGGATTCCGGCGCCTGGTCCGCCGCGGGCGTGCTCGGCCCCGAGGCGCTGCCCGCGCGGCCGTTCCTGGACCTGCTGGCCGACTATGGTTCGCCGTGGGCGTGCGAGGAGCGGACCCGGCGGCTACCCCCCGAGCACAGCAAACACCCTGAATACCTAACGGAGGCTCGTCGTGGATGACTTGCGCAACTTCATCGGCGGACAGTGGACCGACATGGCGTTCGACCGCCGGTCTGAGCTGATCGATCCGAGTACCGGCGAGGTGTTCGCCACCGCGCCGGTGTCCAGCGAGGTCGAGGTCGATGCGGCCGTCGCGTCGGCCGCGGATGCCTTCCCCGGCTGGCGGGATGCCACCCCCGCGGAACGCAGCCTCGCGCTGCTGCGGATCGCGGACGCGATCGAGGCCCGGGCCGACCAGTTCGTCACGGCCGAGTCGCAGAACACCGGCAAGCCGCTCGCCCTCACCGCGAGCGAGGAAATCCCGCCGATGGTGGACCAGATCAGGTTCTTCGCCGGCGCGGCGCGGATGCTCGAAGGGCGCTCCGCCGGTGAGTACATGTCCGGATTCACCTCGTTCGTCCGCCGGGAGCCGATCGGCGTGTGCGCGGCGGTCACGCCGTGGAACTACCCGATGATGATGGCGGTCTGGAAGTGGGCGCCCGCCCTGGCGGCCGGCAACAGCATGGTGCTCAAGCCATCGGACACCACGCCCTACTCGACGCTGCTGATGGCCGAGCTGATGGGTGAATTCCTCCCGCCTGGCGTGTTCAACGTGATCTGCGGCGACCGGGACACCGGGCGCGCCCTGGTGTCGCACCCCGGCCCGCAGATGGTCTCCATCACCGGCAGCGTGCGGGCGGGCCGCGAGGTCGCGGTCGCGGCCGCCGCCGACCTGAAGCGCGTCCACCTGGAACTCGGCGGCAAGGCGCCGGTGATCGTGTTCGACGACGCCGACGTGGCCAAGGCGGCCGAGGCGATCGCGATCGCCGGGTACTTCAACGCGGGGCAGGACTGCACGGCCGCCACCCGGGTCCTGGCGGCCCCGCGGATCCACAACGAATTCGTGGAGGCCCTGGCCGAACAGGCCAAGGGCCAGACCGTAGCCGGGCCGGACGTGCCGGACGCCGACTTCGGGCCGCTGAACAACGCCACCCAACTGGACCGGGTATCCGGGTTCATCCAGCGGCTGCCCGACCACGCCCGGCTGGTGACCGGCGGGAAGCGGGCGGGCGACCGCGGCTACTTCTTCGAGGCCAGCGTGGTGGACGGACTGAGCCAGGACGATGAGATCATCCAGAACGAGGTGTTCGGCCCGGTCATCACAGTGCAGCAGTTCAGCGCCGAGGACGAGGCACTGGCCTGGGCGAACGGGACCGAGTACGGCCTGGCCTCCTCGGTCTGGACCACCGACCACGGCCGGGCCATGCGGATGGCCCGCGCGCTCGACTTCGGCTGCGTGTGGATCAACACGCACATCCCGCTGGTGGCCGAGATGCCGCACGGTGGCTTCAAGCACTCCGGCTACGGCAAGGACCTGTCGATGTACGGGTTCGAGGACTACACCCGCATCAAGCACGTCATGTCGGCCCTGGACTGATCCGGTGCCATGTGGGGCTGGCCATAGGATCGGATCGTGCTGGCTGACTCCGAGGTTCACCGGGTACTCGTCGTCGCCGCCCACCCGGACGACATCGACTTCAGCGCCGCCGGCACCGTGGCGCTGTGGACCGATGCCGGGATCGACGTCACCTACTGCCTGGTGACCGACGGCGACGCGGGGGGTTACGACGAGTCGGTCCCGCGGACGGACATCGCGCCGTTGCGGCGTAAGGAGCAGACGGCGGCGGCTCACTGCGTCGGCGTCCATGACCTGCGGTTCCTCGGCTATCCCGACGGCAAGGTGGAACCGACGCTGAAGCTGCGCCGGGACCTGGCCCGGGTGATCAGGCAAGTCCGCCCGGACCGGCTGGCCTGCCCGTCACCCGAGCGGAACTACCTGCGCATCGGCGCCAGCCATCCTGATCACCGCGCGGTCGGATCCGTGGCGCTCGACGCGGTCTACCCGGACGCGCGCAACCCGTTCGCGTTCCCGGAATTGCTGGCCCACGAGGGGCTCGCCGCCTGGACCGTACGTGAGGTGTGGATATCTGCCAGCCCGGCCGCCGATCACTACGTGGACATCACGGAGACCTTCCCGCGCAAGCTCGCCGCGCTGCGCGCGCACGAGAGCCAGACCGGGCAGATGGAGGGACTGGAGGATTTCCTGCGCGGCTGGCTGGCCCGCGCGGCGGGGCAGGGCGGCTTGCCCGAAGGCCGCCTCGCAGAGGCGTTCCAGGTCATCAACACCGCCTGACCCCCCACCCAGCCCGCAGCCCGACTGTGGCATTGAGCGGGTTATCGGCCGCTCAATGCCACATCGACCGTGTGACGCGCATGCCTCGCTGGGGCTGGTGCCGACCAGGTCGGGCGGCTTAGGTTGGCATCACATGCCACTACCGTCTCCTGAGGAGTCGTACCGTAGCCTGCCGACAAAATGGAGGGAGGAAGCGGCGCTTCGTCTCGGCCGCGACGCCGGGGTTTCCGCGCCGCAACCTTAATGACCAGGATCACCGTCAACGTCGACGGAGTCGCTTACGAAGACGACGTCGAGCCCCGTCTGCTGCTTGTTCATTACCTGAGAGAAACCGTCGGCAAGACCGGCACCCCCATCGGGTGCGATACCTCCAACTGCGGTGCCTGCACCGTGCTGATGGACGGGACCTCGGTCAAGAGCTGCGCCGTCCTGGCCGTTCAGGCGGATGGACGCAGCATCACCACCATCGAGGGCCTCGCCAACGGCGAGTGGCACCCAATGCAGCAGGCGTTCCACGCCGAGCACGCGCTGCAGTGCGGCTACTGCACTCCCGGCATGATCTTGGCCGCCGTCGACCTGCTCCGGGACAACCCGCACCCCACGGACCAGGAGATCCGGGACGGGCTTGAGGGCAACCTCTGCCGCTGTACCGGATACCAGAACATCGTGAGCGCCGTGCGGCGCGCGGCCGAGGCGGGGGTGACGGCACAATGACGACGACGACAGGGGCCGAGGCCCAGGCGGCCGCGGAGAAGGCTGGCACGGAATTCGGCACGCCGCGCCCCCGCAAGGAAGACGCCCGGCTGGTCACCGGCCAGACGACCTGGACCGACAACCTCACCCTGCCCGGAATGCTGCACATCGCCTTCGTGCGCAGCCCGTTCGCGCACGCCCGGATCACCTCGGTGGACGTGAGCGCAGCCCGAGGCATGCCCGGCGTGATCGCCGCGTTCTCCGGCGCCGACTTCGCCGATGAGCAAGGCAGCTTGCCGTGCGCGTGGCCGGTTACGCCGGACATCGTCATCCCTGCCCACCCGCCGATGGCCACCGAAGAGGTCCGCTATGTAGGCGAGGCAGTGGCCTGCGTGGTCGCGCGGGACCGCTACGCGGCTGCCGACGCCGTGTCCGCGGTGGATGTGGAGTACGAGCCGCTGCCGCCGGTCCTCGACATCCGGACCGCGCTGGATGACAGTTCCCCGAAGGTGCACGAAGCGGGCAACAAGAGCTTCGAATGGGTGTTCCAGAACGGGGACCTGGACGCGGCGTTCCGCGAGGCACCCGTGGTGATCGAGCGCAACTACCGTCAGCAGCGGCTGATCCCCAGCGCGATGGAGCCCCGCGCCGTGGTCTGCTCCTGCGTGGGCGGTGAGTTCACGCTCTGGTCAGCCACCCAGATCCCGCATGTGCTCCGGGTCATGCTCGCCCTGGTCACTGGCGTGCCTGAGCAGAATATCCGGGTCATCGCGCCCGACGTGGGCGGCGGTTTCGGCTCGAAGCTGCAGGTCACCGCCGAGGAAGTACTCGCGATGCTGATCGCGCGCAAGCTCGGCCGGCCGGTCAAGTGGACCGAGTCGCGCAGCGAGGGCAACATGACCGTGCACCACGGCCGCGACCAGTGGCAGCGGATCAGGGTCGCCGCGGAGCGGGACGGCCGGGTGCGCGGCCTGTCCGTGGACTTGCTCGCCGACATGGGCGCCTACCTGATGCTGGTCACGCCGGGCGTGCCGCTGCTCGGCGCGTTCATGTTCCCCGCCATCTACAAGATGGACGCCTACTCGTTCCGCTGCACCGGCGTGTTCACCACCAAGATGCCGACCGACGCCTACCGCGGCGCCGGACGCCCGGAGGCGACCTTCGGCATCGAGCGGACCATGGACGAGCTGGCCAACGAGCTCGGCATGGACCCACTCGAGGTGCGGCAGCGGAATTGGATCACCCACGGGGAGTTCCCTTACACAACGATCGCCGGGCTCACCTACGACAGCGGGAACTACGAGGCCGCCACGGCCAGGGCCAAGGAACTGTTCGGCTACGACCAGCTCCGCCAGGAGCAGGCGGCCCGGCGGGCCAGCGGTGACCCGGTCCAGCTGGGGATCGGGGTTTCGACCTTCACCGAGATGTGCGGGCTGGCGCCGTCCCGCGTGCTCGGCTCGCTGGCCTACGGAGCGGGTGGCTGGGAGAACGCGTCGGTGCGCATGCTGCCGACCGGGAAGGTCGAAGTCGTGACCGGCTCCAGCGCGCACGGGCAGGGCCACGAGACCGCGTGGAGCCAGATTGTCGCGGACCGGCTCGGGGTGCCGTTCGAGGATATCCGGGTCCTGCACGGTGACACCCAGGTCTCCCCCAAGGGCATGGACACCTACGGTTCCCGGTCGCTGACCGTGGGCGGCGTGGCCGTGCTCTCGGCCTGCGACAAGGTCATCGAGAAGGCCAAGGTGATCGCGGCGGGCATGATCGAGGCCTCGGCCAACGACCTGGAATGGTCGCCGGGGCGGTTCGCGGTCCGCGGCGACCCCGAGAAGGGCGTCACGATCGGCGAGATCGCGCTGGCTACCTTCGCCGCTCACAATCTGCCCGACGGCGTGGAGCCCTCGCTCGACTCCGACGCCACCTACGACCCGGACAACTTCTCCTTCCCGCACGGTACGCACCTGTGCGCGACCGAGATCGACACCGAGACCGGGATGGTCACCATCCGCTCCTACGTCGCCGTGGACGACGTGGGCACGGTGGTCAACCCGCTCATCGTGGACGGCCAGGTGCACGGCGGGATTGCCCAGGGCATCGCGCAGGCACTGTATGAGGAAGCGGTCTACGACGAGGACGGCAACCTGCTGACCACCACGATGGCCGACTACCTGCTGCCGTCGGCCGCCGACCTCCCGCATTTCACCACCGACCGGACGGTGACCGCCGCGACGACCAACCCGATGGGCGTCAAGGGCGTAGGCGAGGCCGGCACGATCGCGTCCACGCCCGCCGTGGTGAACGCGATCATCGATGCGCTGCGGCAGTTCGGCGTGCGCGACGTGCCGATGCCGTGTACCCCGGAACGCGTGTGGCGGGCCATCCAGGCCGGCCGAGATTCCGGCACCCAGGCGCAGAACGGAGCCGTGCGATGATCCCGGCGAAGTTCGATTACGCCCGCCCCAGCTCGCTCGACGAGGCCGTGCGCGCCCTGGCCGATGGCGGCGAGGACGCCAAGGTGATCGCGGGCGGGCAGAGCCTGCTGCCACTGCTCAGGCTGCGGCTTGCCTTCCCCGACCTGCTCGTGGACATCGGCAGGCTTAACGAACTGCGTGGCGTGCATGACGAGGGCGCCACGCTGTGGATTGGCGCGCTCACGACCCACGATCAGGTGCTCCACGACCCGCTCATCGCCGAGCACTGCGGGCTGCTCGCCGCGGCCGCGGCCACGGTCGCTGACCCTGCGGTCCGGCACCGCGCCACCCTCGGCGGCTCGCTTTCGCACGCCGACCCGGCGGCCGACCTTCCCGCGGTGGCGGCCGCGCTCGACGCGACCATCACCGCCCGGGGGCCCGCAGGGGACAGGGAGATCGCCGCGGCCGACTTCTTCGTCGACTACCTGACCACATCCCTGGCGCCCGGCGAGATACTCACCGGCTTCCGGGTGCCCAAGCTCGGCGCGGACTGGGGTTACCACTACGAGAAGTTCCACCGGACCGCCCAGGCGTGGGCGATCGTCGGCGTGGCCGCGCTGGCCCGGCGGTCCAATGGGCACGTCGCGGAGGCCCGGATAGGGCTGACCAACATGGGCACCGTCCCCGTCCGGGCCCGCGCGGCGGAACAGGCCGCCGCCGGGGCCGAGGCGAGCCGCAGCGCCCTGCGGTCGGCCGCCGAGCTCGCCGACGCCGAATCGCAGCCGCCCTCCGACCTGCACGGCGCACCCGATTACCGGCGCCACCTGGCTCGCGTGCTGACCGGCCGAGCATTGGCGGCAGCGTCTAGAGTCTGACGATATGGAACTTGAGCACTCATTTACCATCCCGGTGCCGCCGGAGCAGGCCTGGGAAGTGCTGCTCGACGTCGAACGGGTGGCGCCCTGCATGCCGGGCGCCACCATCGACGCGGTGGACGGCGATGTCATCTCGGGCCGGATCAAGGTGAAGGTCGGGCCCATCGCGCTGACCTACGCCGGCACAGCCCGGTTCACCGAGAAGGACGAGCAGGCCCGCGTGGTCGTCTTGGAGGCGTCGGGTAAGGAGACCCGTGGCACCGGCACGGCGTCGGCGGCCGTGCGCTCGACGCTCCAGGACCTGGGCGGCCAGACCCGGGTCACCGTGCACACGACGATGAACATCACCGGGCGGCCGGCCCAGTTCGGCCGGGGGGTGATGGTCGAGGTAGGAAGCAAGATCATCGAGAAGTTCGCCACGAACCTGGCCGCGCAACTGGCCACCGGCGCCCCGGCCGCGCAGCTGGCCTCAGACGCCCCGGCCGCGCAGCTGGCCACAGAAGACCCGGCCGCGCAGCTGGCCACAGACGACAAGCCCGCAGCTGTCCCGGCCGGGGCGGCGCAGCCGGTGGGCAGCAGCCAGCCCGCAGCCGCCGCCACGGCCGGCAGCGGCAGCACAGGCGGCAGCGGCAGCACAGGCGGCGGGGAGGCATCCTCGGACGACGCCACGCTCCTCCCGATCGAGGAGCTGAATCTTCCCGTGCGCTCGTACAACAGCCTCCGGCGCGAGGGCGTGCACACGGTCGGAGCGCTGGCTTCCCGCACCGAAAAGGACCTGCTGGCCATCGATGGCCTCGGCCCGCAATCGGTCAAGGAGATCAAGCAGAAACTGGCCGACCACGGACTCGCGCTGGACGGCCGGGCTGCGGAGCCAGCTTCGGCGGCCCCTGGCAATGGCGCGGCCACCGGCGCCACGGCCGGCGGGGCGGCGGCCACCGGCGCCACGACGCAGGGCCTCAACGGGGCCCTGCCGCCACCTCCTGCGGCCCGGCCGCCGGGTGAGGACGCGATCGACCTGCTGAGCGTGGCTGGGCTGCCCGTGCTCAAGCGGGCCCTGCCCGGGATCGGCATCGTCGTCGCCGCACTGCTCCTGCTGGTGCTGCGGTCCCGCCGCAGGCGCCGCCGCGCGGCCGACTCGTGAGCCGGTGACAGGCTTCTCCACCGACCGGTCCGGCGCGGAGGAACTCGACGCGGCGGACCCGCTGGCCCGGTTCCGGGATCGCTTCGTCCGCGCGGATCCCCCGCTCATCTACTTGGACGGCAACTCGCTGGGCAGGCTGCCGCAGGCCACGGCGCAGCGCATCACCGACGTGGTCGGCCGTGAATGGGGGGCGCAGCTCATCGGCTCCTGGGCCCACTGGCTGGACCTGCCGCAGCGGGCGGGCGACCTGCTCGGCCGCCAGTTGCTTGGCGCGGCACGCGGCCAGGTGGTGGTCGCCGACTCGACCACGGTGAACCTCTACAAGCTGGCCTGGGCGGCGCTCGACGACCGGCCGGGCAGGCACGTCATCGTGACGGACGACGACAACTTCCCGACTGATCGTTATGTACTGGAGGGGGTGGCCCGGCAGCGCGGAGCCGAACTGCGGCTCATCCGCACCGACATGGACGAGGGGGTGAGCGAGCAGACGGTTCGCGAGGCGGTCGGGTCGGACACCGCGCTGGTGAGCCTGTCCCATGTGGCTTACCGGAGCGGCGCTCTGGCGGACATGGCCGCGCTCACCGCCATCGGGCACGACGCCGGCGCGCTGGTCCTCTGGGACCTGTGCCACTCGGCGGGCTCGGTGCCGGTGGAACTGGACTCCTGCGGCGCCGACCTGGCCGTCGGCTGCAGCTACAAGTACCTCAACGCGGGCCCGGGCGCGCCCGCCTTCCTGTACGTCCGCCAGGACCTGCAGCAGCGGCTGCGGCAGCCGGTGCAGGGCTGGTTCGGGCAGCGGGACCAGTTCGCGATGGGGCCTGGCTACGATCCCGTGCCGGGAATCGGCCGCTTCCTGACCGGCTCACCCAACATCATAGGCACGGTCGCCGTCGAGGAGGGCGCCCGGTTGCTCGGCGAGGCCGGGATCGGGGCGTTGCGGGCCAAGGGCATGCTGATCACCGACTACCTGATCGCCCTCGCCGACGCGTGGCTCGCCCCGCTCGGCTGCGTGCTGGCCTCGCCCAGGGAGGCCAGGCGGCGCGGCTCGCACGTGTGCCTTCGCCACCCGGAGGCCTGGCGGATCAGCCAGGCCCTCATCCAGGCCGGGGTGGTCGGCGACTACCGGACTCCCGGCCGACTCCGACTCGGCCCCGTCCCCATCAACACCTGGTTCACCGACGTCTGGGATGCCCTGAATACCGCGCGGGTGATCATCGAAACCAAAGCCTACGAGCAGTTCCCGGGCGACCCCGCGCGGGTGACCTGAACCACCCACGAGAAACTTCGGCACAGCCGCCCGGACGCCTGCTGACCGCCAGGGCAGCACTCAGTCCGGCAGCAGGCCCCGCACCAGCTGGGAGGGGACCACTTCGACCGGGAACGGCTTGCTGGCGGCAAATGACTCGTCCCCTGCGACGTGCGCTACCTGCTCGTAGCGCCCATCACGCAGCTCGAACACGATCAGTTCGGGCTTGTCCACGTCAGGGACGACGATCCAGTACGACTCGATGCCAAACCGCTCGTACACCGCCTTCTTGATGTTGAGATCGACCAGGGCGGTACTGGGAGACCGGACCTCGATCGCGAGCAGCGGCGGCTCGGTGATCCTGACCCTGCCGATGTGCTCGAAGCGGACCGCCACGACATCAGGGATCAGCTCGGTCTCTATAGACATACGCACCCCAGGCCCGGGAAGTACACGCACATCACTTGGCCGAGCCTGCTCCAAGCTGACGATAAGGGCCGTCAGCACAAGCTGATGGGGAACACTGGGGGCGGGGCTCACGATGAGCACCCCGTCCACCAGTTCGTACCGGCGCCCGTCATCGGGCATCCGGTCCAGGTCGTGAACCGTGAACGGTCGGCTGATCGTCGGCCACGCCTCTGCGATGGTCACAACACCCATAGTGCCTCCTGTCCGCCATGGGGGCCACTCAAGCAGCCCGTACCGACAAACCGGCGGTGGCCCGGAACCCGGGGGTGGGAGTGTCGGGCGGCTTTTCGTTCGGTCAAAATGTGCGGGGTTAGCGGGGTCGGCTGCGCGGTCATTCCCACTCGATGGTGCCGGGGGGCTTGCTCGTGACGTCGAGGACGACCCGGTTGACCTCGGGCACCTCGTTGGTGATCCGGTTGGAGATCGCCGCGAGCAGCGCATCTGGCAGCCGCGCCCAGTCGGCGGTCATCGCATCCTCGCTGGTCACCGGGCGAAGCACCACCGGGTAGCCGTAACTGCGCTCATCGCCCTGGACGCCGACGGACCGCACGTCGGCGAGCAGCACCACGGGACACTGCCAGATCTCGCGGTCGAGGCCCGCGGCGCTCAGTTCCGAGCGGACGATCGCGTCCGCCGCCGACACGATGCGCAGCCGCTCGGCGGTGACCTCGCCCACGACCCGGATCGCCAGGCCGGGCCCGGGAAACGGCTGGCGCCAGACGATCTCCGGCGGCAGCCCCAGCGCCTCCCCGGCCCGGCGCACCTCATCCTTGAACAGCGAGCGCAGCGGCTCGACCAGCTTGAATCGCAGGTCCCCGGGAAGGCCGCCGACGTTGTGGTGGGACTTGATGTTCGCCGCGCCGGTGCCGCCGCCCGACTCCACGACGTCCGGGTAGAGCGTTCCCTGGACGAGAAAATCGACTGATGTCCCGTGACTCCCGGCGTCAGCGGCGATCTGGCGTGCCGCGTGCTCGAAGGCCCGGATGAACTCGCGTCCGATGATCTTGCGTTTTTCCTCCGGGTCGGTGACCCCAGCCAGCGCGGCGAGGAATGTCGTGGCCGCGTCCACCACCGTGAGGTTGGCGCCCGTCGCAGCGACGAAATCCTTCTCCACCTGCTCCGCCTCGCCCTGGCGGAGCAGCCCGTGATCAACGAAAACGCAGCTGAGGCGGGAACCGATGGCCCGCTGCACGATGGCCGCGGCGACCGCGGAGTCGACGCCGCCGGACAGGCCGCAGATCGCGCCGCCGTCGCCGATCTGCTCGGCGACCCGCTCGGTCTGCTCCTCGATGATGCCGCGCATCGTCCAGTTCGGACGGCAGCCGGCCTCGTCCAGGAAGCGGCGGAGGATCTGCATGCCATGCTGGGTGTGCAGGACCTCGGGGTGGAACTGCACACCGTAGAGCCTGCGGCCGGGGTTCTCCACCGCGGCCACCGGGGTGGCCGCGGTCCGCGCGGTCACCGCGAACCCGGGCGGCGGGGTCGCGGCGGTGTCACCGTGCGACATCCAGACCAACTGGTGCCCGGGCAGCCCGCCGAGCAGGGTGCCGCCTGGCTGCGCCGCTCCGGCCGCCGGGCCGCGGCCCGCGGCTGGCGCGGATGGTGATACCAGCTCAAGCGCGGTCGCCCCGTACTCGCCCGCGCCGGTATGCGCGACCACGCCGCCGAGGCCCGACACCATCAGCTGGAAGCCGTAGCAGATGCCGAGCACGGGAACGCCGGCGCTGAGCAGGTCTGGTGGCCCGGGCGGGACTGGCGGCGCGCCCGGCGCGTAGACCGACGCTGGCCCGCCGGACAGGATGATCGCCGCCGGGCGCTTCGCGAGGATTTCCGCAGCGGACATGGTGCAGGGCACGATCTCCGAGTACACCAGGCACTCACGAACCCGGCGCGCGATCAACTGCGCGTACTGGGCCCCGAAGTCGACAACCAGGACTGTGTCGAAGTCACTGTCACGATGCACGGTGCCGCCCTCCCTCACTACGTGGCCTTGGCGGGCTTGGGATCGGAATCCTTGGCGGGCTGTGCCGCTGCCGGGCCGCTGGGCTGTGCCGCCGCTGCCGGGGCGCTGGGCTGTGCCGCCGCCGCCGGGCCGCCGGGCTGTGCCGCCGGCGCCGGGCCGCCGGGCTGCGCCGCCGCTGCCAGACCGCCGGGCTGCGCCGCCGCCGCCAGACCGCCGGGCTGTGCCGCCGCTGCCGGGCCGCCTGATTGCGGTCCTGGCGGGCTGGCGGGCTGGCGGGCCGGGCCGACCCTGACCCGGGCGATACGGCGGCCATCCATCTCGGTGACGGTCAGCCGGCGCCCGGCGACCTCCACCGACTCATGGTCGGTGGGCAGCTGGCCAAGCGTGGCCAGCACGTAGCCCGCGACGGTCTCGTAGGGACCTTCCGGGAGCACGACCCCGGTCTGCTCGGCGAACTCATCGTCAGCAGGCCGTCCACTTCGATCTCGCCACCGAGCAACTGCTTCGGCTGCCCCTCGTCCACGTCGTACTCATCCTGGATGTCGCCGATCAGCTCCTCGACGAGATCCTCAAGCGTGACGATGCCTGCCGTGCCGCCATACTCGTCCACCACGATGGCCAGGTGGGCCCGGTCCCGGCGCATCTCCGACAAGGCGGACAAGACCGTCTTGCTGGTCGGCAACTGCTTCACCGGCCTGCACACCTCGCCGACGGTGACCGGCCGCGCCATGAACTCAGGATCCAGCAGGTCGCGTACGTGGATGAAGCCGATCACGTCGTCGTAGGACTCCTGGTACACGGGGAACCGGGAGTGCGGCGCGCCCGCCACGATCTTCGCCACCTCGGACAGCGGCGTCGAGGCGGCGATGAACTCCACCTCGGTCCGCGGCACCAGCACCTCGCGGATCTGCCGGTTCGCGGCTTCGAACACCTCCGCCACGATGTGCCGCTCATCGGCGCTCAGCGCCTGGTTACCCACGACCAGGTCGCGGAGTTCCTCCTCGGTCATCACCCCGCGCCCCGCCTTCGGGTCACCGCCGAGGATCCGCACGACCAGGTTCGTCGACCGGGACAGCAGCCAGACCAGCGGGCGGGCCAGCACCGAGATCCGGTCCAGCGTCGGGGCCGCGACCAGCGCCACCCGCTCAGCGCGCTGCAGCGCGAGCCGCTTGGGGGCGAGCTCGCCGAGCACCAGGGTGAAGATCGAGATCGTCCCGGTCACCACGACCAGTGAGACCACCGACGCCACCCCGGAACTGACGTGCTGCCTGATGAGCGCGGCTTTCAGGTCGCTGGCTAGGGTGGCCGCGCCGAAGGCGCCGGACAGCAGCGTCGCCAGGGTGACGCCTATCTGCACAGCGGACAGGAACCGGTTGGGATCCTGGGCGAGCCTGGCCGCGCGCTGCCCGCGCTTGCCCCGCTTCATCAGCGAGTGCACTTGTCCTTCACGCAGCGAGACCAGGGCCATCTCCGCCCCAGCGAAGAAACCGCCGACAAGCACAATGAGCAGAACGATAATGACGTCCCAGCCGACCTGGTTCACGTCTTGATCCCTGACCTCCGCAATCCACCACCGCCCGGGCGGCGGACCCGTTGCCCGACGGCCGGCGGCCGCTGCCGTGGCCGCCAACCCGGCGCATGGTGTCCGCACAGTCTAAGCAGTCCCCTCCGGGGAACGGGCGAAGTCCGCCACCGCACGCCTGGGGTTGCTGGGCATGTTGGGTCGTGGCCGGATGCAAATGCCCCCTGAGCCAGATAACGTATGGGTCCCGTGGGGACCGATGGCGTCTGGAAAGACAGCGGCAGGCTCGCCGATGGCAGAGAGATCATCTACTTCGACGAGTCACCCGGCCTAGGGCGTGCGGCAGTGCCAGACCTGAGGCCGCTCGCGGCGGACCCCTCACCGGGCGCCACGCCCGGGAACACGCTGCCGGCCCCGGGTTGGCCAGAATCGGGGCTGCGCTGGGACGCCCTTCGCGGCGAATGGGTCGTGATCGCCGCGCAACGCCAGGACAGGACGTTCCTGCCACCAACCGATGAGTGCCCGCTCGACCCGTCGCGGGCGGGAAGGCTCACCGAGATCCCGGCGGATACCTACGACGTCGTCGTCTTCGAGAACCGATTCCCCTCCCTCCGCGCGACGGCCGCCTGGTCCCCCGGGACAGGGCCGCCCGGGGCATGCCAGCCCGGCACAGGCCAGCTAGGCACAGGCCAGCCCAGCACAGGCCAGCCCGGCACAGGTCAGCTAGGCACAGGGCCGCCAGAAACAGGCGGGGTGCCAGGACGGCCAGCCTTCGGGCGATGCGAGGTGGTCTGCTTCACCTCTGACCACGAGGCATCCTTCGCCAGCCTGACCCCGCGGCGCGTCCGGACGGTCGTGGAGGCCTGGGCGGACCGGACCACCACCCTCGGCGCGATGGACGGGATCGAGCAGGTGTACTGCTTCGAGAACCGCGGCGAGGAGATCGGCGTCACGCTCCATCACCCACACGGCCAGATCTACGGCTTCCCGTTCGTCACCCCGATGACCTCCCGGATGGTGACCCAGGCGCGGGGCTACGCGGCGCGCAACGGCCGGAACCTGTTCGACGACCTGGTCGCCGGTGAGATCGCCGCGGGCATCCGCCTGGTGGCACGCAACGAGCACTGGACGGCCTTCGTGCCTGCCGCGGCGCGGTGGCCGTACGAGG
>WNFJ01203752.1_pt3 | contig 34674 bp, 36 predicted proteins | sample 5400461 | NCBI WGS metagenome assembly WNFJ01 (sample SAMN13153349, study PRJNA577476) | soil metagenome | isolation source: 115 cm saprolite on Douglas fir-dominated hillslope | place: USA:California | collected 2013-09-17
TGGCGTGCCTCACCTGATATTTCGGACGGCGTGGGTCTACGCTACGCGCGGTCGAAATTTCCTGTTGACGATTTTGCGGCTCGCGACAGAAAAAGAAGAGTTGAGAATCGTTCGCGATCAGATCGGAGCGCCAACTTGGAGTCTGGAGATTGCTGCCGCGACCACGAAGATTTTGGCGCAAGTCATTGAACGGAGCAGCGCCACGTCTGCATTCTCTGAAGTTAGCGGGACTTATCATTTGACGGCCGCAGGCGAGACGACTTGGTACGATTTTGCAAGAGCCATCCTAGAGGAAGCCTCTAGCATGCCGCAGGGTATCTCGTGGTTTGCTGCAGCCACGGGCGGGCACCCCTTGATCACCCGTCGCGTTATCCCGATCACAACAAGGGAGCACCCCAGTCCAGCGTCCAGACCCGCGTATTCGGTTCTCTCTAATTCGCTCTTAACGCGAACATTTGGTGTCAGAATGGAATACTGGCGCATGCAGCTGCGACTTGGCTTTGCGGCCGAGCGCAAAACACGTCAAGAGATCGTCGCTTCTGATTTCTAGGTAGAGCCACGTGAAGACGCTCCTGGTTTGCTCCAATAATAACCGCTCGCGCGCCCCCATTGTGCGACTCGCCATCCCCGATCCGTTCTAAACACGAGTTGTCCCGGTCATTTGAAGATAGCGCCCCGCCGCGCGATCTTCTTCCTCCTGCCGCTCCTCCATCTGCTGCTTCGCTTCCCAAATCTTCTTCAACCGATCCTCGCGCCTCCGCAACTCTTCCGGAAGCCCCTCGCCCCGCTGATCTGCCCCATACTCCTTATCTTCGGCTTCATCGATCTCCTGCGCACGACGCAACAACTCCTTGACCTCCGTCTTTAGTCTCTGCTCTTCTTCCTTCATCCGCCCATAAGACACATCGCCTTGTGTTTGCTGGCGTTCACCCACACCTTCTTCGCGCCAATCGCCAGCGGCCCATCCGAATCTGTGTAAGCGTACGAATCTGTATCATCTCCCGCGCCAGTTTCACTACTTACTGGAAGATCTCCGGGAATTCCTCCAAATGGTCCTGCCGAAATCAGTTCATCGTGCGATGATCGGGAAAGTTTCCCGCACCCAAAACTCGAAACGGCACATCCCCCTCCAACTTCCGCGCGATCTTCCCCAGGGATTCCGCGCAACAGAAGGGAGAGCCGTGGCTACGAGTCGTGTGCATCAGGCTCTGGAACACCGATTTGGCGACTACTTAGAAATTGACTTGCCCCGGCATGTGTGGTCCGTGATTTCGATACTTTGATTTGGCCCCACCTTACAGAAAACCAGATACCGTGTACTCGGCTTCGGGCTCAGTCGCCCAAGGTGAGTTCGGTCTTCGTCTAGGTTGTGGACATAATCTGAAAGGAGCCGCTTCAAGTGGCGCGCATTGATGGCGATGACGTGGTCCAGCAAGTCGCGCCGACAGCTTTCAGCCCACCGCTCCGCAATCCCATTCTGCCAAGGACTCCGGAACGAAGTTCGAATCGGCCGGATTGCCAGCGAGCGAACCGCGATTGGAACCTCCAACCCATACTTGGCGTCCCGATCAAAGATGGCGAACCTCGAAGTCGATCCAAATGCAAATGCTTCTCCCACCTGCTGGACGATCCACAAGCTTGTCGGATGCTTTGTGACATTGAAGTGCATGATGCGCCAGCGATCGTGACTGATAACGAAAATGCAATAGAGCAGGCTGAACGTGATCGTCGGAACAGGGAAGACGTCCATCGCGGCAATCGCTTCAGGTGATTGCGGGGAAAGGTACGCCGGGGTCTAGCCGGCTTCGGCGAGTGTCGGATACGTACTGCAACAGGCAGAGCCGAGAGTCTCGGATCGCACGACGTGCGCGCATGTAAGGACTAGCCCCGGAGCCACGAAGAATCCTCTACCTTGCCACCCCTGTGCACTCTCGGAGGCGGACACTGCTGTTCTGTAACAGCGTGGGATCTGTAACAGCGTGATTACTCGCTGGTTTATGGCGCTCTCTTCGCTTGGTTGACAGCTCCCCATTCGAGGGTAATTTTCAAGTGTGTGTTGCCACCGCCCTTCACGAGCATCGCGGTCAGTTTCCCATTCTTTACGCCAACGTCGATTCCGAACTCAACAGATGCCTTCTGCGGCCTCGTACTCTCGATAGCATGTGTTACTTGCCAAGTAATACCTTGTATTGCTTCTCGAATGGCCTTAAAGGAGAAAACCTGCTGAAGATCAACAACCTCCTGTCCAGTGTTGAGCCCTCGCAGCGCTGTCGCCTCAATGTGTATAACCGCTTTATTGGGGAGTTTGACTGGAATAGTTATGCTGTCTCGGTCAGGCAATGTTGGTTCCTTCCTTGTTGGGAATCGCGAAGATGTCCATCGTTATTTACAGTCGGGTACATGCCTGACAAGATACCTACGGAGACGCCCGGAGTCAACGGCAAGAGGCCTTACCCGGGACTCCAACGCTAGACTATAAGATTGGCAATTGCTCCATGTTCGAAGGGTGCATCGAGGGATTCCAAATCGCCCTAGCGATGAGAACGGGCTTGGGATCTGTCGCAATCGATGCCGCCGATGCCAACTGCCCGCTTACTTTCTCTTGATAAACTATATTTAATGCTGCGAGCCCTTATCACCATAATAATAAAGGATAATTTCTGTGGTACAGACACCTTGGGTTAAGGTCTATTTGAGCGAAACCTTCGCTGGCGTCCTGCAACAGGAGCCAGGCGGACGGTTCGCGTTCACATATGATGCGAGCTTTCCTGCGGGGAAGCATCCCGCAATCTCCTACACCCTACTTCTGTAAAAGAGACCCCACTACAGCGAAGCTGGCTGCATCCATTCTTCGAGAACCTTGTTGATGAAGGGTGGTTGAGAAATGCGCAAGCGCGAGCTCTCGGCGTGAATCGGGAAAACCGCTTTGCGATGCTTCTGGCCTTCGGGAGAGACTGCGCCGGGGCCGTGTCGATCATTGATCTGGAACCTGTCAAAAAATTCAAACTTGATGCCACTGACCCAGAGCGATTTGCTGCTTTGGCAAGTCGGGCGTCACTTTCTAGCATTCGCCCGAGTTACGGGTCATCAAACAGGGAAGAAGCTACCGTCCTGCAAGTGCCGAGGAGGTTAGCACGCACCTCGCAAAGCTGCCTTCGGGGCAGTTGCCAAGCATCATTGAGATCGAATGGCTTTCGACAGAAGTCGCCCGGGCCTTGCTTCCTGGTCAGCCTGTGGTTGATTTGGAGATTGGGCCGCTCGAAAAGATGGCTTCCAAGGCACTAGTGATCCGACGTTTTGACCCGACACCCAGCGGACGAAAACTTCGCCTTGAAAAAGTTCAATCAACTATTTGGCCAGCCGTCTGACGATAAATACGACGGCGACTACGAACAAATGGCTCAATTTATCCGGTCGAAGCCGGACGGCTCCATCCTGATTCGTATATCTGACCTGGTTCTGAGTTGAGCGCCCATGGGCAGCAACCGGAAAGTATCCTCCCCTTGGAGACATTCCCGTCGAGTCAGAAGGAATTGCACCAAGCGGCGGTGATTTCTCGATGTGTAAGAAGCTCCTGGAGCGTGCCGCCCAAACGTCCAAACTCCAGGCCCTCTTGCGAATCAAAGCAGGGCCGGCTATTCGGCGGGCCTAGACGCCAACATCGCTGAAAGAAGCGCAAGGAACGGTCAAGGACGAATTGCATAGCCGTGAACTCGAATGGTTTCGACGGCCTCGCTGCGCGTTTCGGCATCCACCTGTTTCAAGATGCGATGGATGTGATTTCTCACCGTAAACTCAGAAAGATTCAAGTGAGAAGCGATTTCTTTATTTGTGAGACCTTTGGCGACGAGTGCGACCAATTGCTGTTGCCGCACAGTAAGATCAGGCCTTGAAGTTGAGGCTGGGAGAGGCATCTCCCTGGCCACTTGAGCGACGTAGCGGAATAGCGTGGAGCAAAGCTGGGGAGGGCCTCGCCGCGGAAGACCGCACGCACAGCGGCGACGACGTCCGAAATAAAAGCATCTTTCAGCAGATAGCCTATCACGCCGGAACGGACGGCAGCCATGAATTGTGCTTCATCGGCATCCATTCCGATCAATACATTGTGGGAATGCTGGATTGCCCCGGTAGTATTTGCTTAGCCCTCGTCTTAAGACCATCCTCCGATGCCAATGTCGCCCTTGGCCGACAGTTCCAAAACAGAAGTTGCCTACATTTGATTAGGTCTTCTTTGTCCTGTACCGAATTTGGTACTTGACCCGAGCCCAATGTGGTACTCGCACTAGTCATTTTTTGAACCTTCCCCAAACGAACCGGCAAGGGGACACTTTGCGAGCGCGCTTGGTGAAGCGACATCTGCATGCGGGGAGTGCCGAATGGAAAAAACTATCCGGGTCCTCGTGGCGAATCATCCTCGGCTTATGCGGGAACTCATACTCACAACGTTCGCGGATCAACCCGACTTCGAAATTGTCGGGGAAGTCGCAGAGGAGTCGGACATTTCCGAGAACATAAAGAGAACCCTGCCAAATTATGTGGTCATCGCGCTCGACCACCCCGGCACAAGGCCACAGATTTGTGACGAGTTGCTCCGCAAGTATCCGGAAGTGTGTGTCATTGCAGTCGCGCCGGAGAAGAACCACATCGTTTACTACTGGGCTTCGTTCGACATTCATTCAAACAATATCGAGGCGTCTGAGGAAGAGATGTTGAAAGCGATGCGAAGAAGGATGGTCGCCAATTGAGCAAATTGAAAGATTTTATGCCCGGCCCTGAGGTGAAATTGTGATTGACCAGAATAAAAAGAGGGAAATGATCGCCCTTCTGGCCTTAGCTCTCTTGTCTTGCGCGCCGGCGTACGCACAGCGGCAATCCCAGGGTAGTGCAGCGCAAGCGTCCGGAACGGGAGCTTCCGCGCGTGTATCCATGCGTCCACCGGACATCATCTCGGACAACCTTGACCGGGTAGCTGCCTCGGCTGACCAAATACTCGAAGTCTTGAACAGAGAAGGTGGTCTCATGGTCGAATTGAAGCGCCTTCTCGCCCAGGACGCCGGGGCGAGTGGGCAGATTCTGGATGAGTCTGATCTGACTGATGCCTCGGTAGACGGGCGGCTGCGCTCAGACTTGCGCGCCCGCGTACTTGCGACACGTCTCTTGCAACGATACAGCTACCTCATCCCGCGTGTGAATCCGGATTCGGACCTTGGAGCGGAGCAAAAGCTCGTGCGGCAGGAGCGGGCGCAGATTCTTGCGAGGGCAGCCGAGCGCCGCGACACCTTGAGTGATAGCTCAACTGCGGGACAAAACGCCTCATGTGATCCGCAGGGCTTCTCCGAGTGCGCTCTCCCGTCCTCCTTACCGCAGGACCGCGAGGGTCTGCCGGTCGGGCCGATGGCACCTGGGTGTGCGCCACGTTCGTCGACTCCGGTCCAGCGAGCCGGGGATATGCCACAAGACGACATGTCTCGTCCGGATGGAACGAGTGTTTTGCCGAATCAGCGCTCAGAATATCCGGCTAGTTCGGGATCAGCGGAAACTGTGCTCGCCTCGGTGCGCGGCGGTAACAATCCACAGCTGAACGTCGCGCCAAATATGCCCGGATATTGGAACAGAGACAGTCTCTCAGTTCCGCTCACCGGTCAACCAGATCTGGAATCGTTCTCGAGATCGCAGCCAGGGCAGCCAACGGTCGAATCACGCGCGCCACGAACGGGGCGGAGCTTCGAACCGTATTCGGCAGAGCGTAACGCTACTCCTGCAAGCTCCGTTGCGGCGGAGTCGGTAAGGATGGTGCGGCAGCCCAATCCTTATGCCAACGTGCCCTCGCTATATGACCTTTATATTCAAGCGGCGTCGAACGCGCGGCCGCTCGAACGGTTCGGCCTGGATGTCTTTCGCAAGGGCGAAGCGAATCCGGCGTATCTCCCGATGGATCTGCCCGTAGGCCTGAACTATGTGGTCGGTCCGGGCGATAGCCTGTCCATCGACCTATGGGGTGGGGTATCGCAGCGGCTGCTCCGAACGGTGGATCGCGAAGGGCGCTTGGCGCTACCAGAAGTGGGCCCGATCCTAGTTTCCGGGCGAACCCTCGGTGATGTTCAGCAAGAAGTCCAGCGTGTACTTCGGACGCAGTTTCGTGATGTTTCTGCGGACGTGTCGCTGCAGCGCTTGCGCACGGTCCGGGTGTATGTCGTCGGCGACGTGTCTTCCCCTGGCGCGTATGACGTGAGTTCTCTTTCCACGCCCCTCAATGCGCTGTTTGCGGCGGGAGGTGTGACGCAGCAAGGTTCTCTCCGAAGGCTTCAGCATTACCGGGGAAAGCAGTTAATCGAAGAGGTCGACGCCTACGACCTGCTGCTCCATGGGGTTGGCGGGGATCTCGAGCGGCTGGAAAACGGCGATTCGCTCCTGGTACCACCTCTTGGTTCCGTGGTGAAGGTTGATGGCATGGTGCGCCGGCCAGCGCTCTATGAGTTGCACAGTGAAAAGACGCTGGAGGACGCGCTTAACTTGGCGGGAGGGATTCTCCCCGCGGCGAAGTACAGCGGTTGGTGGCGCATGAAAAGCGCACGATGTGGAGCGTCGAGATCGGAGAGACTAGCGATCCCGATGCAATCCGCTCACAACTGCGCAGCTTTTCCGTTCAGGACGCAGACGAGATTCACATCTTTCCGATCGCGCCTTATAACTCCGGGTCTATCTATCTCGAAGGGCATGTCTTGCGCCCGGGCCGGTACTCCTACAAGCCGGAGATGAAACTCACGGACCTTGTGAGCACTTACGCCGACCTTCTTCCGGAGCCTTCGGTGCGCTATGCCGAGATCATCCGGCTGCACACGCCGGACTACCATCCAGTCGTAGAGACCTTTGATCTAGCAGCAGCCCTTGAGCATCCCGAAACGGCGCCGAAACTTGAGCCACTCGATACGGTGCGCATCTTCGGGCGGTACGACTTTGAGCCGGATCCCGAAGTGTTGATCACCGGCGAAGTTCGCTCCCCAGGGCGGTATCGCACGTCTGGCCAACAGCATTTGCGCGATGCGATCTATCAGGCTGGAGGTGTGACACCGGATACATGGCTTGATTCGGCCCAGCTATTCCGCAGGCAGCCGGACGGGACGACGCGAGTGTTCGGCATCAACCTGCGCGACGCGCTTGCAGGCGACCCTCTAAATAATGTCTTGGTTCAGCCGCGTGACCGAATCCTGGTGCACCGTCAACCGGAGCAAGTTTCTCCGGCGAGTGTGTATGTAAGGGGCGATGTGGCGCGGCCGGGCCGTTATCCTCTCGCTGCCAATATGCGCGTTTCAGACCTCGTGCGTTCTGCTGGCGGATTGCTCCGAAGTGCGAATCCCGATGGCGGCGACCTGACCCATTATGCGATCTCTAATTCGTCCGGGGAACGTGTGCAGGCTGGACATCAAAACTTGAGTCTAGCCGCCGCGCTGGCGGGAACCGAAAACCAGAATGTGTCTCTCCACGATGGCGATGTGCTAACCGTGCCGCAGCAGGCTGGTTGGAACGACATCGGCGCAGTGGTCACATTGGGTGGAGAAGTGCGCAAACCTGGTGTGTACGGCATCCGCCCGGGCGATCGTCTAAGTTCACTTATAAAGCGCGCGGGAGGATTGCTGCCGACAGCATATCCGCGAGCGGCCGTATTTGAACGGTATGAAGTACACGAACTTCAGCAGAAGAGCCGCCAGGAGCTCATCCAGCGGCTCGAGCAGGAGTCCACCATCGTGAAGACCTCGGCATCCACAACGGGAGCGGAGGAAGCTGCGCTGCAACAGGCAGCTATGCAGCAGCGCCAACGCGCATTGGATGGGCTCCGGAGAGCCCCGGTATCGGGACGCTTAGTAATACATCTGCGCCCGGATCGCAAAGGATTTGAAGGCTCGCCTGACGATATCGATCTGCGCGCGGGCGATTCGCTAACAATCCCCAAACAGCCCGGGGGTGTGCTGGTCATCGGGCAGGTGTACAACGCCAACGCCCTCACCTATATGCCAGGAAGGAATGCCGGCTGGTATCTCTCCCGCGCGGGAGGCGCAACACAGCTTGCAAACAAAACCGCAATCTTCATCGTCCGTTCGGACGGTTCGGTTACGAGCGGTAAGCAGGGCGTCCTTTGGTCCGGAAGTGTGCTCTCGGCGACGATGGGTCCGGGCGACACGATTGTGGTACCGGAGAAACCGGTGCTTGGCAGCAGTACATTGAAAAATGTTCTGTCGGTCGCGCAAATCGCGTCGTCCGCCGCCTTGGTTGCAGCTGTTGCCATTCCCTGAGCGCACAAGATGATACGACGCCAGATCGGGATTCTCGGAGCGGCGCTCTTGTTCGGCGTTGGCACCGCCCGCGTGTCTCTTGCACAGGAACAAGCGATGGGGCCCGCCGCATCGGAAACTACTCCGGCGAAGCACAACCCTTCTTCAAGTGCGGATGCCCCGCCGGAAGGGAACGTGGTATCGAAAACGTCTCAGAGGACGCAAACAGGATTGGTGAGAAGGTTCGTGGACGACCAACGAAGGGTCTGGACAAGTCCCGCAAAGATTCGATTCACGGATGCCGATTGGCTTGTGCCGCTCAGTGGAATCACGGCAGGGCTGTTCGTGACAGACCGCGATTTCAGCAAGCACCTGTTGCAGAGTCCGACGACGATTACTCACTACAAGACACTATCCAACGCCGGTGTTGGAGCACTCATCGGCGGGGCAGGTGGAATGTGGCTCCTAGGCCACGCTTCGCACAACGAACATTGGAGCGAGACCGGTTTTCTGGCCGGTGAGGCGGCCTTAAACAGCTTGGTAGCGGTCGAGTCATTCAAGTACTCGCTGAGGCGCGAACGGCCTTACCAGGGCAATGGAAGCGGGGCATTTTTTCAGAGTGGGGGAACCTCTTTTCCCTCGGAACACGCGGCCGCTGCATGGTCGGTGGCCGGAGTAATCGCACATGAATATCCTGGGCCACTGACCAGGATCATGGCCTACGGCCTAGCATCTCTAGTTAGCGTCTCGCGCGTCAAAGCTCACCAGCATTTTCCTTCGGACGTGCTCGTTGGCAGCGTGATTGGAAACCTTGTCGCGCAGAATATTTACAGCCGGCATCACGATCCCGATCTCGGCGGCGCTGAGTGGAGATCGATCAGCCAAATCTTTCGCGGCGATGGAAACTCCTCTCCAGCCAATCAGGGGTCACCCTACGTTCCGCTCGACAGCTGGATCTATCCGGCCCTTGAGCGGCTCGGAGCTCTGGGCTATTTGAACAACGGATTTCTCGGGATGCGTCCGTGGACCAGGGCCGAGTGCGCCCATTTGGTAGACGAGGTTGGCGACCAAGTTCGGGACGGGCAGGTAGATTCGCCAGAGGTAAATCATTTTTACGACGAACTATCGAAGGAATTTGATTCCGACCTAGAAGTGCTGTCGGGAGGAAGAGAGCACTCCATGCGCGTGGAATCGATATACGCGCGAACGACGGAAATCGCCGGGCCACCGTTGAACGATAGCTATCATTTCGGACAAACGATCATTAACAACTATGGCCGCCCGTATCAGCGCGGGTTCAACACAGTGGACGGCTTTTCAGGATGGGGAACCGAAGGGCGCTTTACGATCTACGTTCGGGGAGAATACCAGCATGAACCGGCCGGGCCAGCTTACTCACTCTCCGTGCGTCAAGCGATTGCTATTGCTGATGCCAACCCACTCCTTCCTGCGCAGCCTGTAGCGGGAGTAGATCAGTACCGGCTGCTCGATACCTACGTCGGCGTGAACCTGGATGGCTGGCAACTGACATTCGGCAAGCAGAGTCTCTGGTGGGGGCCGGGAGAGGGTGGCGCTCTGCTGTTCAGTGACAACGCTGAACCAATATACATGTTCCGTGCGAGCCGCATTACACCATTCACGCTTCCCTGGATTTTTCGTTGGCTGGGGCCGATGAAATGGGACGTCTTTTTTGGGAAGCTCTCAGGCAACGCATTTCCTCCGCGGCCTGTCATTCACGGGGAGAAAATTAGTTTCAAGCCAACAGAAAATTTGGAACTGGGTTTCAGCCGCACGGTGGAACTTGGAGGAATCGGCCGTCCCCTCACGTTAGCTAGTATCTGGAACAGCTACGTCAGTGTGACCAGCTCGCCGAATGAAACGCCTGCAAACGATCCGGGGAAACGTACAGGTGGCTTTGAGTTTTCGTATCGGGTTCCGTTTGTCCGCAATTGGCTGACCGTGTACGCCGATTCGCTTGCAGATGACGACCCCTCACCCCTTGCCGCTCCGCGGCGAGCTGGCATCAATCTAGGCATTTATATGCCACGGTTGCCTGGGTTGCCTAAGCTAGATCTTAGAGCCGAGGCCGTTTACACGGATGCTCCAACCTCTCGAAGCAACGGCGGGAAATATATTTATTGGGATAGTTTCTACCACGAGTTGTATACGAATAAGAAGAATATTATCGGAAGCTGGATCGGAAGAGAAGCCGTGGGATATCAGGCATGGTCCAGATACTGGTTCAACTCCCACAATACCCTCCAGTTTGGATACCGCCACGCAAGAGTAGATGCCGACTTCATTCCCGGCGGAGAAACAGTGAACGATGCCTCCCTAAGACTCGATTGGTGGGTACGCCGCGATTTGAGTGTTTCGACGTTTGTCCAATACGAGAAATGGTTGGCCCCTCTCTTGGCGCCGACTCCGCAAACGAACTGGACATCTTCGGTGGAGATTGCGTTTTGGCCCCGGTCGTGGACCAAGTGAAAAATATTTCAGCTGTACGCGGGACATCAGTGAGTGTCGCTTGATACGAGACTTAGGAGTGTTCGAGAGTTGAAGACGAAAACATCCAATCCGAGTCTGGTACAGACTGATCAGTCGAATAATTCGAGCGCTCCGACGCTTGTCGTGGTTATTTGTTCTGCGCTAGCGGAATTTTTCAAGGGTTTGGTCACGAATGTGGCAGCAAGAGCGTTTCTGAGCGGAGGTCGGCCATGAGCTTCACTGGCACCGCTCCGGTTCGTCAGCCTGTGCCCGAGTTGCCAGAGAAGGGATTTCCCGGCCCCTCCCCAGAACCAGAGACTCGGGAATCAAGCCGTAAGGCCATCGCGTCGCTCACGCTGCTTTGGGATCAGCGTCGGCTGCTGTTTCGGGTCTCGCTCTACTCTCTGCTCGCCAGCACGCTCGCCGCTTTTCTGATACCCGCACGATATGAATCCACAGCGCGTTTGATGCCGACTGACAATCAATCCGGTTCAGGTTTGGCGATGGCCGCGGCTGCAATGTCTGGCGCCACCAGCGGGCTTGGCGGCCTCGCCGGAGATTTCCTGGGTCTCAAGAGTACGAGCGACGTCTTCGTCGGCATCCTGGGCAGCCGCACCGTTCAAGACAAACTCATCCAGCAGTTTGACCTGAAAAAGCTATATGGAGACCGGCGCATGGAAGATGCGCGAAAGGATTTGGCGAATCACACCGCCATCTCCGTGGATCGAAAGAGTCAATTCATCACGATTACGGTAACGGACAAGAGCCCACAGCGGGCGGCCGCCATGGCGCAGGCTTACGTCGATGAATTGAACCGCTTGGTTTCGGAATTGAGCATTTCCTCGGCACGCCGCGAACGAATTTTCCTCGAAGGGCGATTGCAGGCGGTCAGCCAGGATTTGGAATCTGCGGAGAAGAATTTCAGCCAGTTCGCCAGCAAGAACACGGCGATCGACGTCAAGGAACAAGGAAAGGCCATGGTGGAAGCCGCAGCGACTCTCCAAGGTCAGCTCATCGCCGCGGAATCCGAGTTGCAAGGTCTCAAGCAGATTTATAACGACAATAACGTACGCGTGCGCTCCATGAAGGCTCGTGTTGACGAGTTGAAGCACCAACTCGACAAGATGGGTGGGAAAGGCGAGAGCATGACGGAGGTCTCCGCTCAGCCGAGCGACTCCCTCTATCCTTCTATCCGCAAGCTCCCGCTGCTTGGCGTCACCTACGCCAACCTGTACCGCCACACAAAGATTCAGGAAGCGGTTCTGGAAACCCTCACCAAAGAGTACGAAATAGCGAAGGTACAGGAAGTTAGGGAGATTCCGACGGTGAAGGTGCTCGATTCGGCCAACGTTTCGGACAAGAAATCCTTTCCTCCGCGTTTGTTGATCATGTTCCTTGGAACGTTTCTCGCTGGCTGCTTCGGCGGGTTGTACGTGCTGGGATCGTCGAGCTGGAATGCCATCGACCCGCAGAACCCCGGAAAACAGTTTGCAACGAAAGTTTGGGTGGATCTGAAGGCTTCTGCGCCGTGGACCTCGAAGAACGGGGTAGGACCAGCGGAAGAGAAGCAACGGGTTTTGGATGCAGTGAGCCGGCAGGACGAGCGAGGTGACGAACAGCTGTAAGTTCGGCGCTTTTTCTCGTAACACATTGTAGATACATGGGTTAGGTCACAAATTGCCCTGTGAGTGACGGGGCGGAGCCAACTCTTCGCTTGTTGAGGAACGTAACTATTTGATTTCGACGATGATCGGCGGCAAAGCTTTTTCGGAAGCCGGCGCGGTGCCGGCGGAATGCCTCGAGGAGCGCTGGTACGCTGCGCAGACTTGCGCAAAGCATGAAAAGAGTGTGTTGGACCAGTTGAGCCAGCGAACCGTCGAAGCGTACCTGCCGGCTTATTCGTCGGTGCGCCGCTGGAAGGATCGGCGCGTCCGCCTGGAGTTGCCGCTGTTTCCGGGCTATGTATTTGTTCGCTTGGTGCTGCGCGACCGCTTGCGGGTTTTGCAGACTCCCAGCGTGGTGCGGTTGGTCGGATTCGGTGGCCAGCCAGCGGCGCTGCCAGACCACGAAATCGAGGCTCTTCGCCAAGGGCTGGCGCGCGAGATGCGACTCGAGCCGTATCCGTACTTGAAAGTCGGCCAGCGCGTGCGCGTGCGGACCGGGCCACTGCTAGGCTTGGAGGGCATTTTGGTGCGGAAGAAAAATAAGACACGGTTTGTGATTTCGCTGGATCTCATCATGCGGTCGGTGGCGGCCGAAATTGACATGGCCGAACTGGAGCCGATTCGCTAGCCCGGCAGACGCGATTGAGGAAACAGACTTGCAAGCGTCAACGATAACTTGGGGAAATGTCCGGGAAGATAACCGCCTGACGGTGGCAATTGCATTGTTAGGTGCCATTCTCGCGGCCTCGTTGCTCTATACTCCCCTCCCCTTCATGCTGCTGATTGGGATCCCGGCCTGCTCGTATTTCATCTCGCGGCCTTACAAACTGCTGCTTGCGATGATCTTCCTGATTCCTTTTAATTTTGTTTTTAGGATTGGACCAATTCCCGTTGCTGTGGAACTGCTCAAAGTTTTTGCATGGATTCCCTTTCTCGTTCATCTGAGCGCTCGAAAGCAGCCATTCAAAACTAGTAAGTACAATTGGTGTTTTTCCGTATTAGGGGGCCTCCTTCTCTTGTCGCTTTTTCGTTCGCACGATCTGCCGTTTACACTTAAGGAGTCGGTACGGCTCGGGTCCAACATCGGCTTGTGTTACTTGGCGCTGAACTTGGTCGATAGCCGGGAGAAAGTATTTCAAATCTTCCGGATTCTGGCGTTTTCCACGTTCCTTGTGGCCTGCTACGGTTTCTATCAATTCGCCATTAAGGATTTCGGAGCGTTGTTCTGGATCGTGAACCCCCGAATAGACACAACTCTTGCGCATGGTCGCGACACTTTTTGGCCATGGCGCGACCGCATCACATCGGTGCTCAGGTCAGAGATGGAGCTGGCAGACTACTTCAATCTGTGCCTGCCCGTCGGGGTGGTTCTGTGGCTGACGGAGGGGCGCAAGCGCATCGGCTCGAGATGGTTGCTGATGACGGTGGCCATGCTGGGTGGGCTGCTGCTCACCTTTACTTTTGGGGCGTGGCTATCTCTCGTAGCGACGACCGGTCTTTTCGCTCTATTCATGGACAAGAAGCGGCGCTTGAAAACGATAGCGGCCGGAGCGCTAGCCTTCCTGCTTTTGGTAACAGTGTTGGCGGCAGGGCCACTTCGGCCGTTCATCGAGGACAGAGTCGGACAGATGGCGTTTGATGCCGCAGGTCGGCTCGATGCCTGGGGACTGGCCTGGAGCGCCTCCAAATCTCATCCGGTGCTGGGGATCGGCTATGGCAACTTTCCGAGCCTGACACTGGGAACTCCCGAGTGGATCGCCCAAGAATTGGCCCCCGCCGGCAGTTCCCCCCACAATTTCTATTTCTATCTTCTATCGGAACTGGGGCTCGTAGGTTTGGTGAGTATCGTTTTCATTTTCATCAGCACAGTACGAGCGAACATCCAACTCCGAAGTACGCACGCGCTCGGTTACATTGGACTGACGCTCTCATTCGCCTTGACGACCGCGCTCATTGATGGGTTTTCCGACGATTCGGCTCTTTACGGCGCGCATGCGGGTTATCTTCTCTGGCTATTTATCGGGATGAGCGAGGCCGTATCGAACTTGAGGACAACCAGCTACAAAATGGGCATATGAGAGTGAACGCGTGAAGTTAATGCCTATCGGTCCAAAAAGGGCTCGGCTTCTTGTTTGTTGCCAGGTTGCCAAGGCTGAGGGCTTTTGGAGAGCTTTCGTAGACTCCTCTGGGCTGGTGAAGCAAGTATGAGACTCAAACAAGTAGCGTTGCAGGGTCTGGGTCTGCTTGCACGTCGAGGACTCTTGGCGTTGGCGTTCTTGTTGATGGCGCGAAACCTTGGCCCGAGACTCTTCGGAGATTACAGCTACCTCTACACTTGGGTTTATGCCGCGACTCTACTTTCAGCGCTCGGGCTGCCGTCAGTGTCTACCCGCGAGATCGCGCTGGACCATACAAAAGCCGGCGCTGTTCTCAAGTCTAGTTTCTTAATCCGTCTGCTGTGTGTGCTGGTTGCAATGACGGGCCTAGCACTGCTTTTCTATACTACAAAGCTAACTCGCAGCGAAATCGTACCGTCTGCATTGCTATTTACGCTTGCAATCCCACCTCTAGCTTTCGGCGATCAATTGGCTGCTTATGTGATGGGCTTTGCCAAGAATTCGACATTTGCGTTTATCCAGGGCAGTCTCTGGGGGGCTTTCTTGGTTGCCACAGTCGCGAGTGTCGCGACTAGCCACGGACTCACGCATGCCATCCTCATGCAGGTTGTGGCATTGTGGATCGCAGGCGGCATCTGCGCCGCGTACCTCAAGCACGATTTCGTGAAATCTTTGCAGGCACGTATTAATTGGACAGTTACTTGGTCGCTGCTGCGAGAAGCTGTACCACTGGCCGTCACGAGCGTGCTGGGCATCCTGTCATTTCGTTTTGGAACCTTCTTCCTTTACAAAAAAATTGGAGCTGAGTCGACGGGCCTGTACACCTCATCACTTCAAATAGTGGAGGGCTTGCAGTTGATTCCGATGGCACTCACGGGCGCGCTGTTCCCTCACATTTGCCAGTCCGCTGCAGACAGTTGTGCTACGCTCGACTGTTTCCGTCGGGTGAGCTCGACGTTGGCCTTTATTTCGGTTTTTGTTGCCGCCACTGTTTCCGTCACTAGTGAACGGCTAGTGCCTCTGGTGTTCGGATCTCAGTTCAAGGCCGGGGGACAGTTGCTCGCCATACTTATCTGGGCTTGCGTTCCCATGTTTCTCCATTACGCCCTTACATTCTTTCTAATCGCGTTCAATCGCCAGCGCGTTTTTGTTTGGGAAACATTGGCTTATTTGTTCGTCAGCATTGTTGGGAACGTACTGCTGATTCCCACTCACGGAGTGTTTGGAGCAGTGTTCGCGGCAATCATGGCGGAATGCTCTATTTTGGTTATGCACTTCTGGTTCATCCTGCAGCACCTCAGAGCAGAAGGGGCTCTGATCAACCTTGCTCTCCCGCTCGGCGTGGCGGCACTGGTTGTCGGTGCGAGTACACCTTGGAAGCACGCCATTAATGCAAACTCCTTGAATTTGCTCATCTTCGTAAACCTTTCCGCGCTGCTGTTTGGCTCGGTGTTCGTGTTTTACCAGAGGTTTGCTACTTTCCGAAGAGGAGCCGCGAGTGCCTAAAATTATGTCTGACACCACTGTCGCTCTTGTCGCACCTACCGCCTGCGAGCATAGGGGGGAAATAGGCGACGTTCGGATGATGTCAGTACCTGATTGTCCTATGTGCGGCAAACCCGGTACACCACTCTTCAGTGATTACTTCCTCGACCGTCTTTTCGGCGTTCCCGGAAGCTGGAGACTAGTATGCTGCTGCAACTCGGCGTGTGGTCTCGTTTGGCAGGATCCGCGTCCAGTCGAGGAAGACCTTGGTAAGCTTTACGTTCGTTATTTCACTCATCAAGAATCTGCCTGTCGCGTCTCTTCAGGAGTTTTTGATCGGCTTCGGCTGGCTGTTTTAAGGCAGGTTGGGCATCGCGCCGATTCTGGAATGGCTTGGAATGTCCTGGGGGCATTCCTTGCGTATATTGGCCCTGTCCGAGAATACATGGAAGGGTCAGTCCTTTGGCTAAGGCCCTCATGGCGCGGCCGCGTGCTGGACGTGGGCTGCGGCAACGGAGAGATGTTAGCGAGAATGAAGCAGCTAAATTGGGAGGTCGCCGGCGTGGAGCCCGACTTCGCTGGTGCGCGTGTTGCCAGAGATCATTTCGGAATTGATGTCCGCGGCAGTTTGGAGGAGTTCCCAGACAGCAACTTCGATGTTGTTACCTTGAGCCATGTCATCGAGCATCTGCCTGATCCGGTTGCGAACTTGTCGCAGTGTTTCCGAGTACTTAAGCCGAAAGGTCGACTGGTGGTAGCCACTCCTAACGTGAGAAGTCTGGGCACAAAGTGGTTCAAACGATCTTGGGTAGGCTGGGATCCGCCGCGACATCTTATGTTGTTCACTACGGAGTGTTTGCGCAACTGCGTGGCGAAGGCTGGGTTTGAGGTCGAAGAGGTTCGAACGCCTGGCCGGCAGGCCTATTTCGTCTGGTATTCCGGCAAGCTAATTCGAAGACACACTGTGGTGCCACACGGATCGATGCGCGGAATGATTTCGCCTCTCATCGCCGCGCAGGGCCTACTCTTTCATGCCGTCGAGTATCTGCTGGGCTCAAGCGGTAAAGGTGAGGAACTACTGTTGGTGGCAAAAAAAGGGCCTGAGCCTGCGATGTAGATTGCTTTCATTTGTGGTTTTGCATCGCAACCCAAGGGCACGGTGCGCGGTAGGGCATTTCCGCCCAGCCCGGAAGCATCAAGCGCACTATTCGCCTGGCAGATTTCACCCATTTGGAAATCGTGAGCCGTGAAATATATCCGGAAAATGCCGCGACGATAATTTCCCGCTTGTTCGGGGAAGACGACGGATACGCAAGTGCTGAACGCGAGTGCCCCAGGGGGCTGGTCGGTCAAAAGGTTGTTTCGGAACAACGCGATCTTGAAGGCACTTCGGATGACCCTTAACAGATTTTTTGCGACTATTCCCATAGGGGACGAATTGCTTGCATTCGCAGTCAAGCAATAGTCCTGATCGTGGTCGCTAGAACGCGGAAATTCGACGATAGGGTGATTTCCGAACAAAAACGAACCTATGACAAGGGGATTTTTCACGTGTCTTTTTCTGGGGGCAGTGTTTGGCGCGCTTTCATGTCAAACTGTGTCACAAGACGGATTACAGCCCATTGCTCGTTCTTCCGTGCCATTGGTTTCGAACATCTGTGGTTCTAGTGATTGGGCCGTGTGGTATATGGAAAACACGAGCAGTGGCTCAATCACAAGGCTGGAATGCTCGATTCAGGGCGAAGGCGCAACGTGGGGTTGCTATATATCAAGCGGCTCAGGCGTTGGGGCTATCGCTGAACTTGACTACCGCAAGACTGATTCGAACACCTATTGGAATCCAGGATTGCCCCAGAATCTTAAGTGGTTCCTTTACAACGACCCGATTTTCGGATGGAGGCCGATCATCGCATATATCGTAGATTTCGATAACAGTCATGTGACAACAGTCTATTATTACTCCGTTCCCTCAGAGAGTGCGGGAGAACCCCTCTTTCAGGATGCCAGGGACACAAGGATCGGATGGCTTTTAATCGGGCAGTTCGATAACAGTTGCCAAACTTATCCCGGGGAAATTCCTCCGATTCTCATTTGGACACCAGAATACGTAGACGGCGGGTATCAATATAAAAACGGTCCATGGACGTGGCTGACTGGAAGCTGGACTACGATTATCAACCTGAATGATTCGATCGCGTGTGACGGCATAGTTGATTATTGTGGTCCGGCTATTAGCCTAACCCAGTATGAAGGCGCGTATGATAACTATACCGTAGGGACCAAGGAGAAGTGGTGGTTCTCGAGCGACCCTACTGGGAAACAGCCCCGTATGCTAAAAAAGGTTCAGCAGACGGAGTTCGACGGCAGTGCTGACGACATAACGATTGAAACAAAAAACACGATTTTCGGGAGTTCTATTCACCCTATCGAATAGTTTGCTGCGTTGCTCAAGCCCTTATTCTTGCCGAGCAAGTTTTCGTAGTCGTGGGGAAGTCTTCACGCGAAGAAGTCTTGCACATTCTTGAAATCAACCGCTGCGCCGCGCAGCCAAATCGCGAACCATACCCAGTGATTGACCGCCCGCATGATCTCGGATTATTGAAGCACCCGGACTCTATCCGGTGCGGCATCCTGCGGCGAACAGCGTTCGCCGTAAAGCACGCGGTCCTCGTATCGGATGTGGCGCTTACAAATTCCGCGAGCAATTAGCAGATGCGCATTGCATTTGTGAGTGGTTTCGCCTGGGAGCCAAAAGGAACAGCACGGGTGCGAGCTTTTCCGCTGGCGGTTGAACTTGTAAACAAGGGACATGAAGTTGTAATTTTCTTGACCCCCTACGACAACCCAGCCGAATCGGGTCGGAAGCGTGAAATTGAGGGAGTGCGCATCGTGAATGTGGACGTGGGGGAGAAACCAACACTTCGACACGTACCGTTGGTTGTTAAACGATTGTGTAAGGCAATCGGCGAGTATTCACCCGACGTGGTACACGTGTTCAAACCGAAAGGGTATGCGGGTGCGGCCTGCGCTTGGTTGTTAATGAAGGGTTGTCGCTCCGTTGTGCTTGACTGCGATGACTGGGAGGGATGGGGTGGCTGGAACGAGGTCAAGAGCTACCCGTGGATTGTGAAGGAATATATCGACCGTCAGGAAAAATGGCTCATGCGCCGAACGCCAGTGTTAACCGCAGCCAGCCGGGCTCTCGAGCAGAGGGCCATCAAGCTTCGTGAATCGTCAAAGGGTGTTTTGTACATCCCTAACTGTGGCGCCTCGCGGGGAAACGTCATGGCTCAGGAAAAGGCACTCGCGATGCCAGGAGGCGAGGCAAAGAAGTCCTTCGGACTCCCAGCTGCACCCGTCATTTTCTATAGTGGGCAATTCGAAGCTGGCAACGAGATCGAGTTCTTTTGCCGCGCGGCGACGCGGGCCGCTCTTCGTTTTGATGCAACGATTGTGTTCGTGGGAGAGGGACCACATCTTTCGACGATGAAGGATTTCTTTGCTCGGCAGAGAAGTGTCCAGGTTCGTTTTTTCCCTCGCCTTCCCTATGAGGAATTTGTTCGGCTGATCGCTGCCTCGGACATTGCTGCATTTCCGTATCCGGACAACTCGATTTATCACGCAAAGTGCTCAGCCAGGATCATTGATTACATGGCTATGGGCAAAGCCGTAGTGACAACAGCCGTGGGCCAAAACAGCGACTACATCGTCGACGAAGAGAGCGGCATTCTCGCCCCCCCTGGAGATGAAAGTAGGTTCGCAGCAGAATTGGAACGATTGCTCCAGGACGCGGAATTTCGGACTCGGCTTGGCAGCCAAGCTCGTCAGCGAATCAAAGAGAAGTTTTCATGGTCAGGCGAGCCAGTCGAGAATTGCCTGATCGCATATCAACACGTATCTGAATCCTGACACGACGGATTCGGAAGGCTTCAAGTGCTCGGCGAAGCCCATGGACTTGAACGCGGAGGAGTGTGATGCAAATCTTCATAGACTCAGCAAACGTTAAGCAGATTGAAATGTGGCTGGGGCAGGGCATAGTGGACGGCGCAACCACGAATCCGTCGATTATGTTCAAGGACGGCGTTGCAGACATAGAGGCTGGCGCACTGCGAATCTGCAAGCTGCTCGGCGACCGGCCGCTCAGCGTCGAAGTCACTTCAAATCACCACGAAACGATGATGGAGCAAGGGCGCCTTTTCGCCACGTGGGCGCGCAATATCGTCATCAAGATTCCGATCATAAACGAGTTCGGTGAATCCTGCCTCGGCGTCATACACCGGCTAACGCAGGAAGGCATCGCAGTGAACGCCACTGCGATTCTCTCATTCAACCAGGCCATTCTCGCTGCAAAAGCAGGGGCAGCCTACGTGAGTATTTTCGCTGGCCGCGTGGCTGATGAAGGCAACGACCCCGCGGTGGTGATTCGTAACGTTCGCAACTGGCTGGACGAATGGAAATCTCCTTCTCGAATCATCGTGGGAAGCATCCGCACGGTCATGGACATCCAGAGCGCGGCACTCGCCGGCGCACACATCATCACCATCCCGCCGCAATTTCTACCCAAGATGGTCGACCACAAATACGCGCGCGAAACGGTACGGCAGTTCAACGAAGATGCGACAAAGGTTGCGGAGCAAATCACACGAGCTAAGGCAGCTGCAGCGGATTAACTAGAATTTTGGGTTTCGCAACCAAATTTGCCTACTGATTGTGCTGTATAGCCGAAATCGTTAGCATAACGATGCGTTGTGAGTTGGGTCAGATGATTCCAAGTCGGATTATGGCGTCGGGAGTAGAACGCGATTGTTGACGGTACGGGGTTTTCTACGGTCATTTCGGCATTTGCCGGTTTTGCCGTGCTGGCTTGCCGAGCGTGGTTATTCGCGCCTCGCGTTCCAGCCGACCATGGTTCTGTGGGGGAAGGCTATGGGAGCCGCACTAGCCTCGTCCACCTCCCGGTGTTTCCTCCGCCGTCAGCAGTACGTGTTCATGCCGGCGGCGACGTTCGCCTCGCTATTGCTGAAGCCCGGCGACATTTTTGCGGATGTCGGTGCGTACGACGGGCTGATCTCGCTGGTGGCGGCTCACGCCGTTGGAGGTGCTGGCCGCGTGTATTCCTTCGAGCCCAACCCGGCGGCATTTGCCCGGCTGAAGTGCATCATCAGGGCTTACGCGCTGAGCTCTGTCCATGCGGAGAACTGCGCCATTGCTGCCGAAGAGGGAACCGCGATGCTATATGTGCCGGAGGGTGACACGGGAGCGACTCTGTCAGAGATATCGCCACTGGCCGAGGGGGCCGCGTGCCGGCCGTGTCGAGTTCGGACCCTAGACGCCTTCTGGAGGGAACAGTCCGAGTCGGCTTCGCTTACGCTCCTAAAGATCGACGTCGAGGGGGCCGAACTAGATGTCCTGGCCGGAGCGCAGATGCTGCTGTCCTCCTCAACTCCACCCATGGTGATCTTTGAAGCCAGTGACGCCAACGCGTTGACATTTGGAAGGACCGTCGACGACGTGTTGAATCTTCTGGCGACGTTCGACTATCAGTTTTGGATACTGCGATATCCGAGTCTTGTGCCGATCTCGCGATCGGCCGAAATCAACCCCAGCCGAAATCCCGAGTTTTGGACAGACGTCCTCGCCGTGAATCCCAGGGTACACGGAGCACAGCTCGAGAGGCTGCGGCAGAGGTTGCCTCTGACGGAAGGCTCTCTTTCTGAATTGGCAACGGCGCCACCAGCGTAAAATCAGGGGCGCTTCTTACTTGTGAGGTTTTGCGCCGGAAGTCGAACCGGAAAGGAAAAGGCATGAGAAGGATTCTTTTCGTGGTCCCGCATCCGGTCGACGCCGGATACCGATATCGAGTGCAGCAATTTCTTCCTTACTTGGAAGGTGCCGGTTACAAATGCACGGTGTGTCCCTTCTCAACCAGGCGGTTGTACCAAGTCCTGCAGTCAAGGGGGCATCTCGTCACAAAAATGCTACAAACATTGTACTGTGCCGCTCGCCGCATCATGAGACTCGCCGACCTGTCCCAATTCGATCTGGTAGTGATTCATAGAGAAGCTTTTCCATTTTTTGTGCCGACTGTGGAGAAGTGGATCCTCAGTCGTCATCCGAAAGTGATTTTCAGTTTCGACGACGCGACCTATATCGGCCACCATGACGCTTCGAAGCTAAACCATCCGCTCTTGTATCGATTTAAGTACGGCCAAGGCGTGAATGAAGTCCTGCGAAGGAGCGTCCATATCATCGCCGGCAGCCGCATACTTGCGGACTATGCTAGAAAATTTAATTCCAATGTCAGTATAGTTCCTACGGTCGTCGATTGCTTGCGGTATTTGTACAAACCGGTAACGGAGAACGGGAAGTGGCCCATCACGGTTGGTTGGATTGGCAGTCGAACAACAGCTTCTTACCTTTCCGAGATCGAACCTGCCCTGAGGCGTCTGGCGGATGCGAATCCTGGCCGAGTTCAGTTTTGTTTTGTTGGACATCCCGAATACCATCTCGACGTACCGAGCTTCAGTTCCTTGCCCTTCCGACTCGAAGCGGAGCTTACTTATCTGCATTCGCTAGACATCGGAATAATGCCACTGCCTGATACGGAATGGACTCGTGGCAAGTGTGCGTTCAAGGCCATTCAATACATGGGAATGGGCATTCCGACGGTAGCTTCTCCAATTGGTATTACGAGCGACCTTATCCGTCACAATGTGAATGGCCTGCTGGCGACTTCAGTCAATGAGTGGTTTGATGCCCTCAACCTTCTCGTCAATGACGCCGATCTTCGCAGGCGGCTCTCGATGAATGCCCGTCAAACAGTCGAGGAGTCGTACTCGCTTCAAGTGTGGGGACCTCGATTAGCCTCGCTGTTCGATCAGTTATCCGATACACAGTCCTTGGTTGCCCACGACGTGGCGGTTGCGAATTCATGAATCCCACAGATCGCGCACGGTTCTGCGGACAGTGCTGACCAAAGAACCGACCTCCCGCAGGTCTGACGCACGCCAGCTACAGGCTCCCGATCAAATTGCTTTCAATCAAGACTGTTACCATCTGACCGAGAAAAGACCCCATGGGGCAGCCAAACACGTCTAACAACACAAATCGGTTCTTGCGACGTGACAAGATCCTGGTTACCGGTGGAGCAGGCTTCATCGGATCTCACACGGTGGATGCCCTGTTGGAGCGGGGGTACCGTGTCCGTATTCTTGATAGCCTTCAGCTACGCGTTCACCCCAAAGGAAAGCCAGCTTGGGTCCCTTCGGAAGCTGAATTTATTCAGGGAGACGTGGCTAACCCAGATGACTTGGCGAGGGCCCTGGAATCCGTGGATGCGGTGTTCCACTTAGCGGCATATCAGGACTACTTGCCGGAGTTCAGCAAGTTTATTCACACCAACACGGAGAGCTCCGCTCTACTGTTCGAACTCATCGTCTCGGATCCGAAACGGTTCCCCGTAAAGAAAATCGTGTTTGCGTCTTCACAGGCAGTGTGCGGGGAGGGTCGATATGTCTGCACAGGCGCGACAGATGTGTCGCTTACCGAATACGAACGGCAGAGCATCCGTCCAAAACATCTTCGCCCAGCGTTTACTGTTAAGGCCGGACGGGGTCACGGCGTCGTTTTGCCACCAGGTAGGTTATTGGAACAGCTAGAGCGTGGCAAATGGGAGATAAAGTGTCCGGTCTGCGGTCTTGAAATGGAGCCATTGCTGATCGACGAATGGACAGCAAATCCCCACACTGCCTACGGTATTTCGAAATATGCCATCGAGAGGTTAGCAGGCCAGCTTGGACCTCGCTACGGCATTCCCACGGTGTGCATGCGATACACATACGTGCAAGGGCCGCGCAATTCGTTTCACAACGCATACTCTGGCATAGCGCGGCGCTTCGCAATGCGCATCATGCATGGCATGCCCCCGGTCGTGTACGAAGACGGGAATCAGTTGCGTGATTATGTGAATGTGCGCGACATCGCCCAAGCGAATGTTCTGGTCATGGAAAAGGAAGAAGCCAACTTCAGGGTGTTCAATGTGGGGGGCGGCAGAGCTGTCACCGTCTTGGAGTTCGCGCGCATCATGCTTGACGCGTTCGGCTCAAAAATGGAGCCGCTGGTCCCGGGCGAGTTCCGTGTAGGCGACACCCGCCACACCGTATCGGACATCTCGCCGCTGCAAAAGCTTGGCTGGAATCCAGTTGTTCCAGTGGAGCAGAACGTACGGCAGTATATCGAGTGGCTAGAAACGCAAACGGTCAATCAGGAGTATCTCTTGGAGGCCGATCGTGTCATGCGCCAATCCGGCGTAGTACGAGCGGTCGGCGCATAAGTCCCAATAAATCTCTGCTTGGTTTACGGACCCGGCTTTTTTCGGGTCCGGCATCTTCTGTCACTTGGAGAGAGGAAGATCACACAATCGATCATGAGTACCCGAAAGCGCAGAAAGCAAGTTGTTCGGAAGCCCCGTGTGTGTATCGTAGGCATCGGGCATCAGGCTACTGTCCTGTCAGCCTGTTTCGCCGACACGGGATACCAGGTCACCACCGTCGGCGATAATGCGTCAGCCATTGCCTCGCTGTGTAAAGGCAGTCCTGCATTCCACGAGCCCGAGTTGCGAAACCTAATTCGCCGCAATTTGAAAGTGGGACGCTTGCACTTTACCTGTGACTACAGTCAGGCGCTTTCTCAAGCTGAATTCGTGTTCGTCGCAATCGATACTCCTGTCAACTCTCACGATGAGCCAGAATTGCAGGAGGTGCTTGAGGCTGGTCGAAAAATCGGCCAGTTTCGGTCGGGAGATATTGTTCTCTGCGTAGCTTCGCAAGTGCCTGTCGGCACCTCGGAGCGGCTAGCTGACATTGTGAGGAAGGAAAAATCCGCTTTCCGTTGCGACCTCGCCTACATCCCTGAGTTCCTGCGTTTAGGCGAAGCAGTGGAGACATTTTTTCACGCCGATCGATTTATCGTTGGGTCTCAAGAGCTTAAGGTTGCTGAACGTGTCGCCGAATTGTATCGGCCGCTGAAGCGACCCATAGTGGTCACCGGGTTGCGCTCCGCGGAAATGGCCAAGCACGCGTCAAATACTTATTTGGCTACCGCCATTAGCTTTATCAACGAGATCTCGGATCTTTGCGACCGTGTCGGGGCCGACGTGGGCGAAGTTGTTAGGGGGATGAAATTTGATCGCCGAATCGGTGCACATGCTTACCTTAGTCCCGGCCTCGGGTTTGCCGGCGGCACGTTAGGGAGGGACATTTGCGCTCTTCAGGAACTCGGGCGTCAATACAACTGCAGAATGCAACTCATGGATGCGGTCATGTCTGTGAATCGCGAACGAGCCCTCGTGGTCAAGAAGCGCCTGATGAATAGCTACCCTTCGATCAGGGGCCGCTGTATCGGCGTATTAGGACTAACGTACAAGCCGGGAACGAATACCCTGCGGCGATCCATTGCGGAGGAAATCATTTCCGACCTTTTGGAAGAAGGTGCGGAGGTTCGAGCTTACGACCCTCTGGCTGACCTGGAGAACGGGAACTCAGTCCCAGGTTTAACTGTTTTTCCGGACCCCTACCTTCTTGCCGGGGGCTGCGATGCCCTTGTTCTAGTGACGGGATGGGACGGTATTCTTCAACTCGATTGGCCTCGCTTACGTTCCGCCATGCGCCAGCCGATTTTTATTGACACTCGGAACCTCTTTGATCCGAGGCACATGTCGCACATGGGTTTCACATACTCTGGAATTGGTCGAGGAACTTCACTATCAGGTGCCGCCAAAGCTTGATGGCGTTCAAAGGTTCATTCATAGGAGATCTTACTATATGAGTCTGTACAAGAAGCGAGTTGGCAGTAAAGTGGGCGGCCCCCTACGACTACAGGACAGGGTGGCTCTGATCGTGGGAGCGGGTCGAGGAATCGGCGAAGCCATCGCGGTGCGTTTCGCCGCGGAAGGCGCGCGCCTGATCTTGGCAGCTAGGAACGCTCGGGAGTTAGAAACGGTCGCCAAAAGAATTACGGCGGCCGGCGGAACCGCGCTCGTTGTTGCCACGGATGTAACAGCTCCGGAGCAAGTGACAAATCTGGTTCAGAAGTCAATCGAGACGTTTGGCCAGGTAGATATTCTCGTGAATGCTGCGGGCACATACGGTCCTATTGGGCGAGCGTGGGAGGTTGACGCCCAAGAATGGGCGAATACTTTTTCGGTGAATCTATTTAGTTCGTTTCTGCTTTGCCAGCGCGTGGTGCCCCACATGATTCGCGCGGGCCGCGGGAAAATCATAAACTTCTCGGGTGGTGGCGCAACTTCGCCTCTTTGCCGTTTCAGCGCGTATGGAGTCTCGAAGGCAGCTGTGGTTCGCTTTACCGAAACCTTGGCCGAAGAACTGAAAGAGTTCAACATTCAAGTCAATGCCATTGCACCGGGAGCAGTAGACACGAAACTGCAAGATTCGGTAATGGCGGCTGGAGAAAAAGCTGGTGACCTACTTCAGCGTATCAGTCGCCTCCGTGAAACCGGCGAAGGCGGTACTCCTCGCGAAGTTCCTGCAGAACTGTCTGTATTTCTAGCATCAGACGATTCGGGGAATCTGACAGGCCGATTGATCTCCGCTCCAAACGACAAGTGGGAATCATGGACCGATGAGCGCTTAGCGGAGATCATGGCCAAGCCTTGGTTCACATTGCGCCGCTTGGACTCCTTTACTCTGCGACCGCTACTAGAAGACATGCGAGCCGAAGCGGCGACAGCACACACGAACAGAAGATAATTCAATCTGCTCCAGGCGGTCGGGGAGGGTGAGTTGCAAAAATTGAGGGTTGGCATTGTGGGTGCCGGTCGCATGGGACGAATCCGTAGTCTTTCTGCCAAGGCTCATCCACAGAGTGAACTCATCGAAGTAGTAGACACAATTGCAGAGCATGCACGTTCGTTGGCGGATGAAACAGGCTGCCGAGCCGGCACGGACTGGCAGAAATTGCTCGAGCGCGAAGACGTCGATGCGATCGTTGTAGCGACACCACATAAGTATCTCGCCCCCATCACCGCGGCTGCCCTGAATGCCGGTAAGTACGTTTTCTGCGAAAAGCCCGGGGCACGTAACGCGACGGAGGCTGAGATTGTGCTTGGAGCCGCTTATAGTAACTGGCCTCCTAGAGAACCTAAATCTGGCGTGCCTTTGGTGCCGCAGAACAATGGCCGACTGATCCTGGGTTTCACGATGCGCCATTATGCCGCTATTGCAAACGCGCGCGAGTTGATAGCTGCGGGAGTTATCGGCGAGCCCATGTACGTGCGCGCTCGCTACGGTCACGGGGGTCGTCCTGACTACCATCTAGAGTGGCGTGGCGATCCCGAGATGGCTGGCGGTGGGGAATTGCTCGACCAAGGCATTCATTTGATCGACCTGAGCCGTTGGTTCCTGGGGGAGTTTGAACAGGTGTTCGGATCCGTCAGCACTTACTTCTGGGGCTCGAAGCACAATTCATCAAATAAGAGCCTCGAGGACAACGCGTTCCTATCGCTCCGCACGGAAACCGGCAGGATCGCTTGGTTGCACGCCAGCTGGACGCAATGGAAGAACTTATTCTCATTCGAGATTTACGGAGAGGACGGCTCACTTCAAATCAATGGGCTCGGTGGGCACTACGGCCCGCAGCAAGTGCAGATTGCCCGTCGGCATTCCCAAGGTGGCCCACCAGAAGTGCGAGAAATGGATTTCGCTTCAGGTACAAAACAGAGTGCACAAGACGACGTGTGGACACAGGAGTGGGCCGCCTTCGTATCCAGCGTGCTGGACCGCGAGAAAGCCGAAAATGGGAACTCCGGCCTCGCGTCAGCCTGCGGCTTGGACGCGTGGGAAGCCTTGAAGATCGTCGAAGCAGCCTATGAAGCCTCGCGCAAAGGGACTGCCGTCATGCTCCGGGGGGCGGCCGCTGGTTTGCGATGCTAGCCCTTCAAGCAAATAGAAGGGTCGTTGTCTTGAGTTCTGAAACCGTTTGGGGTGAGCAAACTCCAATGGGAGTTTTCATCGAAGAGTTCAGTTTCGAGAGGACACATGATTCTCGCTAGAGCGCCGCTGCGGATTTCACTAGGAGGAGGCGGAACTGACTTGCCCTCCTACTACAAACAATATGGTGGGTTTATTCTAAGTGGAGCAATTGACAAATACGTATATATTCATGTAAATAGACCCGCAGCTGATGACCTGATTCGAATTAAATATTCGCGCTATGAGCAAGTGTCCTCGCCGGATGAGGTACAACACGACCTCGTTCGTCCTACGTTGAAATGCCTGAATGTCACCGGAAACCTTGAGATTGCGTCGATGGCTGATGTTCCCGCCGGCACTGGGCTAGGTTCTTCAGGTTCCTATGTCGTCGCCCTGCTGACTGCTTTGCACGCTCTAAAGCGTGAGACCGTTCCCACTCAGGCACTCGCCGAGCAGGCGTGCAACATCGAAATGAATCTGGCGAGTCACCCCGTCGGCAAGCACGACCACTACCTAGCTGCTTTCGGCGGTATTACGACCCTTGAAATCGAGAAGGATGGCCGTGTACATGTCAGCCCATTGAATCTTTCCATCTCGACTATGGAGAACTTTTCCGTCAACGTCTTGCTCTTCTACACCGGTGTTACTCGCTCCAGCACCGAAATTCTGGAGGAGCAGAAGCTATGCTCCGAAAGAGGCGATGACTCGATGATCGAATCACTCCACCGCACCAAGGATCTCGGCTACCGCATCAAGGAAGCTTTGGAGCAAGGGGACCTGGACCGCTTTGGACATCTACTTCACGAGCACTGGCAGAACAAGAAGAAGCGCTCGGGCAAGATCAGCGACGATAGGATCGATGAGTGGTACCGCGTAGCTCGTGAGAACGGAGCCCAGGGAGGAAAGATCATGGGCGCCGGGGGGGGTGGCTTCTTCATGTTTTACTGCCCCAACAGCCATAAGCCCGGACTGCGCAAGGCACTGACCGAATCTGGCTTGCGCGAGATGCGCTACAACTTCGATTTCGAGGGCGCCAAGGTTTTGGCGAACATCTAAATGGGTGCGCGTTGATGCCAATGCGGGAGCAGCAGCCCGCGCCGTCACCTCGTATCACTGAGGCTATCCAGTGGCTCGATGGACATGGCGTGTAAGTGTGTGGCTTCGTACCAGCCCTGTATAGCCAATCGACCAACATTGCAAGTCACTCTGGTTTGAGGAGCCTCCATGCACACCGCCGATGAAGTCTCTCGTCAAGCTCTCAAAACGACTTCACAAGTCGACCGAAGGAATGCCCTGTCCTTGCGGTTGAAGCGGACACTGGATCTCGTCGGCAGTACAACTTTGCTGCTCGTAACCTGGCCGCTCTTCTTGGTTATCGCCTTAGCCATCAAGCTGGATTCGCCGGGTCCGGTTTATTTCAGGCGTCGTGTGGCAGGGCAATATGGAAAGCTATTCGACGTACTTAAATTTCGCTCGATGGTAGCGAATGCTCACCAGCAACTGCTACGTGACCCAGAGCTCTTAAGACGCTACCAAGAAACCCTGAAAATTGAAAACGATCCCAGGATTACGCGAGTTGGACGATTCCTCCGAAAAACCTCGCTCGATGAGCTACCGCAGCTAATTTGTGTCATAAAGGGCGAGATGAGCCTCGTTGGCCCTCGCATGCTGGGTGACATTGAGCTTGCCCGTTATGCGGAAGCAGCAGAAAAGGTCATCACCGTCAAGCCAGGGATGGCGAGCCTTTGGGCCGTAACGGGCAGGCATACCGTCTCTTTCGATCATCGGGTCAAACTAGACCTCGAATACATTGAGAATTGGTCTGTGTGGGGAGATATTAAGATTCTCTTGAAATGCGGCATCACCGTACTTTCTATGGTAGGGGCCAAGTAGCCGGCTTGCGGATACATAGGGTTCGTCAGGAGGAGGCCGGAATGAAAATTCTTGTTACAGGTGGTGCGGGCTTCATCGGATCGCACATTGCTGACGCCTACATCGAAGGGGGGCACGACGTGGTCGTCATCGATTCCCTCGACACCGGCCATTTGGAAAACGTCAACAGGAAGGCTCGATTCTATGAGACGGACGTACGGGATACTGAATTGAGCAAGCTGTTCGCTGCCGAGCGTTTTGAGGTTGTGAACCACCAGGCAGCGCGGGGAAACGTGCGCGGTTCGATGGAGGCCCCCGGGGCCTATGCAGATGTAAACATCATTGGCGGCGTTAACCTCCTTGAGTGTTCTCGAAAGAACGGCGTGAAGAAATTTATTTATTCATCTACGGGAGGATGTGTTTACGGAGAACCTCGATATCTTCCGGCCGACGAGGCCCACCCACTTTGCCCGCGGGACCCTTACGGAGCAAGCAAAGCAAGCTTTGAGCTCTACCTTCCCGTTTACATGATGAATTACGGTCTAAAATATACGATCCTGCGCTATCCAAATGTCTTTGGACCACGCCAAGACCCCCTTGGTGAGGCCGGGGTAGTTTCTATATTCATAGGGCAGATGCTCCGAGATATCCAGCCCGTGATAAATGGTGATGGCGAGCAGCTGCGGGACTATGTTTTCGTGTCGGATGTTGTGAGGGCAAATGTTTCGGTGTTGAAAAGTGGCGACAACGAAGTGTTCAATCTCGGATGGGGAAAGGGGATATCCGTAAATAAAATTTTCGACAGTCTAACAAAGATTCTTCGTAATGAAGTGCCTGAGGTACACGGTCCTGCCAAGCTCGGCGAGGTTCGGCAGACTTTCCTCAATTCCGAAAAAGTGCGACGTGTGTTGGGCTGGAGCCCTATCGTCTCACTTGAGGAAGGATTGAAGAGAACTGTAGACTTCTTCAAAAGCAACGGGCAGTTAGTCAAACAGGAAGACAGCGAACTGCGAGCCACATAAGCTCCCCCGAAATACGATGTTGCTTTGAGCAGTCGTTTTTCAGATGTTAGACTCCCGGCTGACTCAGACTCTCGGACTGACCATGGGCGCTGCCAGACGCCTGCTTTGCCTCTTTCCGGCTTTGGACGAGAGTAGAGAAGCTTCCTCATGGGTCATCTATTACAGACTCGACGAACCGAGCCGCGGGTAGCCGCACCGATGAAGGGTGTTTTGCTGGATCGAGATGGTGTCATCAACGCCCTCGTCTATCATGAAGATGCCGGTGTCATAGACGCGCCTTTTACACGATCGCAATTCAAGCTTCTTCCTCGTGTTCCAAAAGCGATCCGGCTGCTGAATGATCTCGGATTAAGCGTCGCGATGGTCTCCAATCAGCCCGGAATCGCTAAGGGACATTTGAAGCCGGAAATGTTGAGGGCATTTGAGCGCATGATGCTTTCAAGAATTCGCGCCGCAGGGGGGCGCATCGATCGTATATATTACTGCCTTCACCATCCAGAAGGGAAAGTGCCCAAGCTCCGGCAGCATTGTCTGTGCCGCAAACCTGAAATCGGCCTACTCGAGCAGGCGGCTGCGGACCTGCGCGTATCGTTGGACGAGTGCTATATGGTTGGAGACGGAATCCCCGATTTACAAGCGGGATCGCGCGCTGGCTGCAGAACTATTTTCATAGGCCGTTGGAAATGTGAAATGTGTCAGTTCGCCGAGGCTCCGCACGTGCAGCCAGCTTTTGTGGCGAAAGATTTGTGGGAAGCTGCACAGATCATTCGATCCGAAATGTCGAGAACTGGTCGGCTGGCTTCCACACTCAAGTGCCTCTCCGCAGAGGCGTGACATCCTTTAACATCGCTCTCCCGTTGAACCAAATCCTTACAATGAGCTACGTCGCTCAATACCTTCAAGAAGCCACGGAAATCTTGAGACGATTGGATCAGTTAGCAATCGAACGCACCACCGACCTGCTTCTTGAACTGCGTGAACGCTCCGGCAGGCTGTTCATCCTCGGTGTGGGCGGCGGCGCAGGGCACGCTTCTCACGCGGTCTGCGATTTCCGCAAGATCGCCCAGATAGAAGCATACGCGCCGTCGGATAACGTCTCCGAACTTACAGCGCGGGTGAACGATGAAGGATGGGAAACATGCTACGCCAATTGGCTTCGGGGGTGCAGACTCAATGAAAACGACATGATCTTCGTCATCTCCGTTGGCGGTGGCGACGAGAAGAAAAACATTAGCACCAACCTGGTTCGAGCGCTCGAGTACGCCCAGGAGGTGCGTGCTGCTATTTGCGGTGTCGTCGGCCGTGACGGGGGCTATACGGCGAAGGTTGCGGACGCTTGTATACTCGTCCCGGTAGTCAATTCTTCTACGATAACTCCCCATACGGAATCATTTCAGGCGATGATTTGGCACGTTTTGGTTTCCCATCCGAAATTGAAAGTCGCTGAGATGAAATGGGAATCCGTTCAGCGTGCCGCGAAAGCCTAAAATGATCATGGTCCGAATCCCCCGCGAAACTGTCTTGCGCTTTTGGCTTTGAATTGTCATGTCCGTAAGCTGACCTCGCCATGGCTGACCACAGGAAAATCACAAAAGCGGTGATTCCTGCCGCGGGCTTCGGCACCAGAATGCTGCCCGCAACCAAAGCACTTCCGAAAGAAATGCTGCCGGTCGCGGCGAAGCCACTAATTCAATATGCGATAGAAGAAGCAGCAGCATCAGGAATAGAAACTATTATTCTGGTGACCCGCAGCCACAAATCTGTGATGCAGGCACACTTCAGTCGGGATCGCGATCTCGAATCGTTCCTGGAGGGCCGCCAACTGACTGCAGCAGCTGAGCTTGTGCGCAAATTAGCGGGATTTGCCGACTTGCGCTACGTGGAACAAGAGAACCCCCGCGGTCTTGCGCACGCCATTTCCTGTGCGCGTCCGTTGGTGGGAGAAGAACGCTTCGTCGTCTTGCTTCCGGACGTAATCGTAGTGGCTGGCGAACCTGCTACTCGCCAACTCATTCGTGCGCACGAACGGCACGGTGGAAGCGTTGTAGCTATTCGGGAGATCGAACTCCATGAGATCGAACGTCACGGCGTCGTTCGAGTCGGGGACGCTGCGGGTGCTGCTCTTCATAAGTCGGTCCGCCTGACCGGGCTTATAGAAAAGCCATCGCTGGCTGACGCACCGTCTCGATTCGGGGTTTTCGGCCGCTACCTGTTGGAACCAACGATCTGGGATGCCATCGCAAAAACGGACTGCGACGCGCGCGGAGAGGTCCAACTGACGGATGCTCTGGACTTGCTTTGCCGCGAGAGGCCTCTTTACGGATTCCTTTTCGGAGGCCAACACTACGATGCCGGCGATCGCATAGGTTACCTCAAGGCCAACATCGAGTTGACACTGCGGGATCTCGATCTCCAGGACCCTCTTCGCGGATATCTTTCACAGTTGGTTTGCTAGCTTCTTCTTTATTTTGATGGTGCTGAGCCCGGTAGGCGTTCGCGCGTCGCTGAAATGCAAATGATTCGTCGGGGGAAATGGGCTCGGCTGACTGTCGGTCCGATTAAGTAAGTTCGTCGTACAGGTACGGTGAGTTCAGTTCACGGCCTAAGTCGAAGGAGCAAGAACATCGACACCGGCCTCTGTTCAAAGCACGGAGGGGAAACATGAAGGGCGTTGTGCTCGCCGGTGGAACTGGGAGCCGGCTCAATCCACTTACGCGGGTTACAAATAAACACCTTCTTCCCATCTATGACAAGCCGATGGTCTATTACCCCATCCAAACGCTTGTGAATGCGGGGATTCAAGAAATCCTTCTCGTGACCGGCGGAAAGAACGCTGGAGACTTTCTGCGGCTTCTCGGAAACGGTCGGGATTTTGGGCTGAAACATTTGAATTATACGTACCAGGATGGCGAAGGCGGCATTGCGGAAGCCCTGGGTTTGGCGGAGCATTTTGCCGACGGCGAGCCCATTTGTGTCATCCTCGGTGACAACATCATTGAGAACAACATTTGTGACGCTGTCGAGAATTTCAAGAAAAAGGAGCGGGGCGCCAAGATTCTTTTGAAAGAAGTTCCGGACGCCGATCGGTTCGGTGTGGCGGAAATTCGCGGGAATCATGTTGTTGGCATCGAGGAAAAACCGGAACACCCTAAATCGAATTACGCGGTGATCGGAATCTATGTTTACGACGCGACCGTATTCGAGAAGATTCACCGTCTGAAACCCTCGGGCCGCGGCGAGCTCGAGATTACTGACGTCAATAACTTTTACATTCAGGAGGGCAACTTGACCTACGAAGTGCTCGATGGGTGGTGGACCGACGCCGGAACGTTTGAATCTCTTCTGCGTGCCAACAATCTTGTGGCAAAAACAGGCGCCAACAGGGTCACGCTCGAAGATCAAACGGCGATTGCCTTGGGTCAGGCTGCTCCCCGATGAAAATCTTTGTGACTGGGGGTGCGGGATTCATTGGCTGCAATTTCATTCGGCACGTTCTTGGGGCTCGCCGCCATTATGAAATCGTTAACTACGACAAACTAACCTATGCGGGCAACCTCGCAAACCTCGAATCGGTCGCCGAAAACCAGAACTATCGGTTTGTTCGAGGCGATATCTGCGATGCAGCCTCGGTTGAAGCGGCGATGCGCGGCTGCGACGTCGTGGTTCATTTAGCGGCCGAGTCCCACGTTGATCGCAGCATCTACGAGCCGGCCCCGGTAATTGAAACCAACGTCACGGGAACATTTATCTTGCTTCAAATAGCACGCAAG
>WNFJ01512673.1_pt1 | contig 34649 bp, 33 predicted proteins | sample 5400461 | NCBI WGS metagenome assembly WNFJ01 (sample SAMN13153349, study PRJNA577476) | soil metagenome | isolation source: 115 cm saprolite on Douglas fir-dominated hillslope | place: USA:California | collected 2013-09-17
GATCGCCGCGGGGGCAGCGGCAGACAAGCTTGCCACAGACATCATCGCGTACGACGTGAGCGAGCAGCTCGTCATCACGGACGCGTTCCTCCTCTGCTCGGCGTCGAACGACCGCCAGGTCAGGGCCATCGTGGACGAGATAGAGGACAAGCTGCGCAAGGCAGACGCCCGGCCGGTCCGCCGCGAGGGCGAGCGGGAGGGCCGCTGGGTCCTGCTCGACTACCTCGACGTGGTCATCCACGTGCAGCACGCCGAGGAGCGCGTCTTCTACGCGCTCGAGCGGCTCTGGAAGGACTGCCCGCGGATACCGCTGCCCGAGCCAGCCATCGCGGGCGGAGCCGCCCGCCCAGGTTCTCCTGGCTCCTCAGGCCGCGGGCCGCGCTGATCGTGGCGAGCCGCGAGCCGGGCGCCGTGAGCGCCGGGCCAGAACGCGCCGCAGGTAACATCGTCAGGCTCCTGCTCTGGCGGCACGGGCAGACGGACTGGAATGCCGAGCGTCGGTTCCAGGGCCACAGCGACGTCCCGCTGAATGTGACCGGCCACGAGCAGGCCCGCCAGGCCGCCCGCTACATTGCCGCCCTGCACCCGGCGGCCATCTTCTCCTCCGATCTCGCCCGCGCGGCCGAAACCGCCGAGTACCTGGCCCGGGTCACCGGGCTGCGGGTCCAGCTCGACAAGGACCTGCGGGAGCGCGGCGGCGGTTCCTGGGAGGGCCTGACCGATGCGGAGATCCGGGCCGAATTCCCGGCCGAGTACGCGGCCTGGATCCCGCCCGACGGAGAGTCGGTCACCATGGTGGCCGACCGCGCCGCCGCCTCACTGCAGCGGATCGCGGACAACCTGGACAGCGGGTCGCTCGCCGTGGTGGTCAGCCACGGGGCGGCGATCAGCCTGGGCATGTCCCGCCTGCTGGGGCTTCCGGAGCGGGTGCGCGTGCTGGGCCCGCTTGGCAACTGCGCCTGGTCGGTCCTGGGCCGGCGGGACGGTCACTGGCGCCTGCTCGAGCACAACGCAGGCCGGATCCTGGACCAGGTGGCCGAGCCGGTCCAGGAGACGGAATCGGAGCCTGTGGAGGTCCTCACGGTCGGTCCCGAGCAAGCGCCGCTGGCCGGGTCGCGGTCGCGGCCAGCGCCCGGAGGCACTCGCTGAGCTGTGTCGGTACCAGGCTCGCGGGTGGCCGACCCGCTCGCGACCCGCTCGATGGCGCCGGGCGCCTTGCCTGGCGTTGCCTTGTACACTAATGCGGCGCCGTGATCTGCCGGTCCGGGCAACGGCTGGTATGGTGGGTGCTGCTAGTTATAAAGGGGCTGTAGCGCAGCTGGTAGCGCACCTCCATGGCATGGAGGGGGTCAGGGGTTCGAATCCCCTCAGCTCCACTTAAGTCAGTTGCTTGATTTGCCTTTGGATTCCGGTATGCAGGCTCGACTTTCACGGTTACGCCAATGACACGGTGGCCAGCCAAAACCGCAACGCACTATGTCGGCAGCATTCCGATCACGCTGCTCGGTGACTACTCCGGCTGCTGTCCGGCGGCGGAGGCCCGGGCCCTGAGTTCCTGCTCGATCATCGCCACGAGGTCCGGATGCATGCTCAGCCTGCGCAGGAAATCAGGGGGGAAGCCAAGCTGGCGGCTCGCCTCCTCAATCACCGGCCGGGTCATTTTGAGTGCCTGCGCCAGCACGTCGTCCCTCTGGTAGGACTCCGGGAGATCTGCGACGTCCAGGTCCGCCGGGCGTCGGAACGTTCCGTCCGCGGCCGGGAGCCACGCCGCGGCCGTCGCCGCCTTGCCGATGGGTGACAGGGCGTTCTCGCGCCGGGCGTCAACGAACTCCTGGCGAGGAGACTTCTCGACAACGCCCGCGATCAGGTGCCGGTTGGGCACGAGCAGAACGTTCCAGACGTACTCTGAGCGAGCAAAATCCGGATGGCCTAGCGCGTGCTCCACGCCGTCGAGGTTCGCCGACGGATCGAACCCGGCGACCCCGCGCTCGTGTCGGGCGAATTCGTCGGCGATGACCACGTACCCGAGCTGATCTGCGGGGCGTGCGTGCAGCCGGACCGTCTCCCGGACGCCCATGCTGCGTAGCTGGGGCAGCCAGGGCCCATAGGCATCGGCCGTGAGCCAGGCGTCGGGATTGCCGTCAAAGTAGATCTCCAGGGCCTTGGTCCGCTGGTACAACTCGCCCGGCCGCATCAGGCGGCTCTCGCCGGTCGCGGCGTTCTCTCCGACCAGGAAGGCGGTTTGACGCAGCTGCTCAAGTAGCCGTTCTCTCCCGGCAAGTGGCGCCTCAGCCAGCGCCCGGGCGACCAGCTCGAGATCAGCGTCGCGCTGTGGCATGTCCAGCTTCGCGACGTCGGCATCGTGGTAACGGGGAAGCACGTGATCGAGTACCTCGGCCACGATGTCCGGCTCGGCGAAACCGAGCGCCTCCAGGAACTGCCGGGCGTCGGGAAGGGCGGCGACGGCTCGCCGGACCGTGGCGAACTCTGTCCTGATCGGGCCTGGAAGGTAGGCGGCCGGCCTGCCTCGCGCGTCGAATGCTGCCACGTGAACGCCATCCTCGAGCCGGATGATCGGCTTTGCCCGGGCCGGACCCGGCTGATCGCCCGGATGCCTCGGCTCTCGCCACAACGCCTGGTTCTGGTAGAGGAACCAGTAAAAGCGACCGATCCACTCATCAGACTGGGCCGAAAGGAACTCGCCAGTGACCCTGGCTACGACGGCCTCCGGCGTCACCTCATCAACGCCGGCCGCCTCTCGCAGGTACCGCCAGAGCAGGGGCGTCCGGCTCTCCGTGATGGAGTCATGAACGAAGGCGACCGGGCCCGGGTCTTCGTAGAGCTCGCCGAGCAGATCCGGCGTCAGCAGCTCGCGGAGGCCTGCTCCCCGGGCCAGTCTTACCTCCCGGGCACCGCCGTAGCCGCCCGCGGCGGCGGGAATGAGCTTGTCCTGAATAAGAGCGGTGCGAGCCGAGTCGAACAGGGGGCGGAACATCGTCTCGGGCGGGAATCGAGCGACATCCAGCGGCAGCGCCTGGAGGATATCGACCGTGAGCAGCCCTCCATCGCGGAGGTCTGCCAGCACGTCGACGAGCAGGCTAGCGGTCTGCCGAACCAGAGCCTGGTTCCACGGGTCGTGCTCGGGAACGTTGTCCCGGGCGGGCGTCGTCCGGTAAGGACCTTGGATCAAGAAGCCGAGGAACGTCTCCTTCTGCGTAGGGAAGAACACGACCAGCGGCGAGCTCTCACGCCTGACCAGCCGGCGCGCGTCGATCTCGGTGCGAGCCATGAAGGCGATCTCCACCCGGTGCCCCGGCTCGCCAAGAGCATCGAGCTGCCGGTGCCAGACAAGCCACTCCTCATCGCCGCGACCTTCACCTCGTCGGCTGGCCAGCATGACGTGGCGGCCCGAATGGGCACGCGCGGTGGACTTGCGCTCAAGCACCGCCTCCGCCGTCTGCAGACCGCAGCTGCGTACCCGTTCGATGCTGCGCAGGAACAGCAGGGTCTCGACGTCGATGTTGCTCAGGGCTGCGGAAATCTCCTGGACGGCGACCGTCGCGGGAACCTCGGCCCGGTCGAAGGGAAACACGAAAAGAGTCCCGGCTGCGGGCTTGTCCAGCGGATCCACGGAATAAGGCCGGACGTACTTCTCGATCCGGAAATGCTCGTCCGAGCTGTAGATCCGGGGGGTATCGGTGTACGCGTAGACCGACTTGAAGCCGATGCCGAACTTGCCGACCTGGGTAAGGTCTTCGGCCTTCGTGCCCTGGCCGACTCCGCAGATGCCGCGGACGTCGGCCGCCGTAAAGGGACGGCCGTCGTGTCGTACCTCCAGCCGATCGTCGAAGAGCTCAAAGGTCAGCTCGGTCGCGCCGGCGTCCTCGGCGTTCTGGATCAGTTCGAAGATGAAGTGAGAGCGCTCGCTGTAGAGCTGCCCGAGCAATTCGAGTACGGCTGTGTCCCAGCCGTAGCGGGAGATGTTCTCCGCCCGAATCTCGTCATAGTCAGTGGGCACTTGTGATCTCCACTATTCCGCCTGGACGCGCCACCAGGCACCGGCGCACGGCAGCTGGTATGTCAGCGTAGAGCTGCCGCCAGGCCTGGCGGGGATGGCCGGCTTATCCACTCGGCCTGGCCCGCACCACCCGGGTCACGGCCCGCTGCCCGCCGGCGGAGCTCATAGAGCCGTGACGCTGCGGACATCTTTACCAGTCCTGAACCTTTCCTGAACCGGTCCCCAGCAGGCCGCATCGCAGGCTGGTATCGGCAAACCGCCTAGCAGGACCAGGCAGAGCGGCAGGGGAGGCCCATTGCTAGAGCCGCAAGGCACGTTGTTCAAGCGCCATCCACTCCCGGTTGATGTCGAGTTGCATGGCTTCCACGCAGCCTGCCCAGCGCGGGCTCAGCGGCAATATGCGGGCTGCGTTCACAATTCTCTTAGCCTGGCTGGTCATACTAGCCGGGTGATGCACCACACTCCGGCCGCGTCGGCCAGGCGCGTCGGAGCAGCATCCAGATCCAAACGTGCGCATCGGCCGGGTCCCGCGCCCCGGCCTCGCGTGGTTGACGCGTGCGCTGCGCTGGCCGGCCTCGTGTTTGGCGTGGCCGTCGGGACGGTCGTGATCGGCGAGAGCCGCGGGTCACTCGCCGCGCCGGGAGGGCTGCTGACCGCCGAGGGCCGGCTCGCCGGCTTCACCGGCGCGTATCTGATGCTGATCATGGTGCTACTTGTGGCGCGCTTGCCCTGGCTGGAGCGGTCAGTTGGTCAGGACCGGCTTGTCCGCTGGCACCGGCAGGTCGCCCCGTGGGCGCTGGGGCTCATCACGGCCCACGTGGTCCTCATCACGCTGGGCTATGCGCAGGCCGCGAGGGTGGGGGTGCTGCGCCAGCTGTGGGTGTTCGTCACGTCCTATCCGGACTTGCTCGCGGCGTCCGCGGGCTTTGGCCTTCTGGTCATGGCCGGGGTCACCTCGATCAGGATCGCCCGGCGCCGACTGAGGTACGAGACGTGGTGGATCGTCCACCTCTACGTCTACCTCGGGCTTGCGCTCGCGTTCGCGCACCAGATCGTGACTGGCGTCCCATTCGTCGGCCACCCCCTCACCCGGACAATCTGGATCGTGGTCTGGGCGTCGACCGCAGGTACGGTCATCGTGTTCCGGGTCGCTCAGCCGATAGCGCGGAGCCTCCGGCACCGGCTGCGGGTCGTCACGGTCAGTGAAGAGGCACCGGGGGTGTTCTCGGTCGTCTGCCAGGGCCGACGGCTCGATCGCCTGGCGGTATCCGGGGGCCAGTTCTTCCTCTGGCGTTTCCTCGCCAGAGACCTCTGGTGGCAGGCACACCCATACTCGCTGTCCGCACTGCCTCGGCCTCCCTATGTCCGGGTGACCATCAAGGCGCTCGGCGACCAGAGCCGCGCTATTAGTCTTCTCCAGCCCGGCACCCGCGTCGCCCTCGAGGGGCCCTACGGGACGTTCACCCACCACGCGCGCAGTTCTAATCGCGTCGCGCTGATAGGTGCCGGAGTAGGGATCACCCCATTGCGCGCGCTGCTGGAGGACCTGCCGGGCAGGATCCATGTGGTAGTCATCGTCCGGGCCTCAACTGTCGAGGATCTTGTCCTTCGTAACGAGGTCGGTGCCCTGGTAGGACGGCGCGGCGGTCAGCTCCACGAGGTCGTCGGCCGGCGTCACAGGGTCCGCTTCGACGCACGCCTGCTGCGACGACTTGTTCCCGACGTAGCCGCGCGCGACGTCTACATCTGCGGACCTGACGGGTTCAGAGAGGATGTCGTCGATGCGGCGTTGCGGCTGGGCGTGGCTGAGGAACAGATCCACCAGGAAGCGTTCGGATTCTAGGAGCGGAGAAGCGGATATCTCGTGCGTGCTATCAAAGGGTCAGCTCAGTGAAGCGGGCCCCCATCGTCATAACGGCGACCGTCGCCGGCCTAGCAGGCGTGCTCGCCTTTCACACGACCTCGTCACGCCTCAGCCTCGGCACGCTGCCTGGCGCTGCTGCGGCCCCGCAGGCCCCGGCCACTACCGACCCGAGCGCGTCGGGGCCGGGCCGCAGCGCCGGCGGCTCGAGTTCTCCGCCCAAGCGAGGTTCCGCGGCGCCCACGCAGCCAGCCGGGACCCGGACCGTCGACGGGACCCGGACCGTCGACGGTCCTGCCGTCAATTACAACTTCGGGGTTCTGTCGGTCTCCGTCACCGTTTCTCGCCACAAGATAACCAAGATTGGTATTGCGTCTCTTGACGACGGCGGGATGTCTCGCTCCCAGTACATTGATCAGCAGGCGATCCCGCTCCTGGAGCAGGAGGCCATGCAGGCCCAGAGCGCCAACATCCAGGGTGTGTCGGGCGCCAGCTATACCAGCGCCGGGTTCCAGCAGTCCCTTCAGGCCGCGCTACACACCCTGGGCCTCCGGTGACAGCTAGCCCTCGGTCAGCGGCCGCATCGCGGGAGACCTCCGTCCACGCACTTCACCACCGAGAGAACGTGATGGGCACGGTGGTGACCGCCGACGTCTATACCACCGACGGCCAGGCAGGCGACGAAGTCTCCCGCCAGCTAGCCTCGGCGCGGGCGCTGCTCCAGCAGGCGGACGCGGTCTTCAGCACATGGAATCCGCGCAGCCCGATCAGCCGGCTGCGACGCGGAGAGATCACAGTTTCGCAGGCTCCCGCGGAGGTCGGCGAGGTCCTCGAGCTGTGCGCCACCGCGCGCGAGCTGTCCGGTGGCTGGTTCGACCCGTGGGCCATGCCCGGCGGAGTCGACCCGACGGGATATGTGAAGGGGTGGGCGGCGCAGAGGGCGCTCGGCGCGTTCCGTGCGGGCCATATCTCGGGCGCGATCGTGAACGCGGCCGGGGATATCGCCAGCTTCGGCGGCCTGGGCCGCGACAAGCCCTTCAGCATCGGCATCTGTGACCCTTTCTCACCCGGGCGCCTCGCCGCGGTTGTCTGCCTCAGCGGAGCCATCGCCACCTCGGGCACCTACGAACGCGGTAACCACCTGATAGATCCGCATTCAGGCAGGCCGACGGCGCGCGCCGCCTCCGCGAGCGTGACGGGCCCAGACCTCGGCCTCGCCGACGCGCTCGCCACCGCCATCGCAGTCGCTGGCCCGTCCAGCCTGGCCTTGATCGAGGCGCTCGACGGCTATGAAGCCCTGGTCATCACGGGCGATGGCTACCTTCGATGGACGGAGCGCTTTCCGTTTCGCGCCCGCTGAACTCCGCCGAATGCTCCCGAAAGCGGAACGCGGAGCAGTACATGAACGACATCCACGCGGACGCTACCGCCTCGTCGCTCAGGTCTGGATTTCCCCGGAGGGAAGGGCGACATCCAGCACGATGCCGCGCGGTTCACCTGGAACTTGCAGGACTATGTTTCATCGACATCGCGGGCACGCGCGAGCTGATAGCTCTCATGCAGTCGCATCCGGACCTTCGCCTGATCCTGCATGACCCGCCAGAGTCGCTGCGGCGCATCCTCGCCCTGCTCTGTCCTGGCATCAATGTCGAGATCCGCGTCCGTAGCACCCTTGTCGGTGTCGACGATCGCGGGATGCCCCAAGGTTGAGCGGCTGGCGGTCACGTAATTCAACACCCTGTTCACGTAGTTGCTTTTGGGGAGGACGTACGTGTCGAGGTGGACCTAGCCATCGAGCCGGGTTGCTGGCCGGGGCATCACGGACGCCCCGGCCGCTAGCCGCTACGTCGCCGGAGTTCCCGGTCCTGCCCGGGCAGGGCCGGGAACTCCGCGGCGGCCCCCCGCGCGTCAGCTACCAGCGATACCAACGGCTGCGGCGGCCCCCTCCTGTCTCGGCCACCCGGAACAGGAATCCCAGCAGCCAGAGTGCAAGCACAGGCCGCCGAGGATGAGTGCGATCAGCAAGACCGCAAGGATGATGGCCACCGTAAGCTCCTTTCGTCGTGAGCTGGCCTACTACTGCCCCGCCGGCCAGACCTAAACGACCGCCTGCGGCGCTGGCTTCAAGATGCTGAAGGTTTCCACGCGCCGAAACATCAGCAGCGCGATGTCGTCGTTGGCTGGCTCGGCGCCCACCAGGGCGCCCATCACCGAGGCGCAGGCGGCATCGGGTGGTTCTGCTGTCACCGCCTGGCAGAGCCGGGCCAGGCCCTCGTCGATCGGGTACTCCCGGCGCTCGATCAGGCCGTCGGTGTAAAAGCACAGCACCGTGCCCAGCGGGATCTTCATGGTCGTCACCTGCCGCCGCGCTTCCGGGTCCACGCCAATCATCAAGCCGCCTGCAATGTCGGCCACGACACCAGCGTGCCCTGGGAGGGCCACAACCGGGGGAACGTGCCCGGCCGATGCGATGTGCACCCAGTCCAGCGCCGGGTCAATCACCGCGTACAGTACCGTCGCCAGGGCACCGGGCTCGAAGTGGTGCATCTTGTGATCCAGCCGGTAAAGGACTTCAGCCGGATCGGGGGTCTGCAGGGCGTAGGCGCGCAGCGCACTGCGCATCCGTCCCATGATCACAGCAGCCGGCAGGCCAGAGCCGGCCACATCGCCTATCACCGCGCACAGTTCCCCAGAGGGGAGGGTGAACACGTCATACCAGTCCCCCCCTACCACGCCGCGGCCCGCGACATACCGGGCAGCCATCTCCGCCCCGGGAACAGCGGGCAGCGCCGAGGGAAGCAGGCTGCGCTGCAGCGCCACCGCCGCGACCCGGTCGTCCCGGGCCAGCAGCGACTGCACGGCCGCGGCCGCCCGATCGGCGGCGATCTGGAGCAGGTCGGCGTCCTGCCTGGTGAACTCGCGGGGCGTCAGCGAACCGACATGCATAACGCCGATCACCCTGCCGCCAGCTACCATCGGCACGCCCATGAGGGTGCGGATCCCCTTCGCCATCAGGATCGGGTTCAGCACCGTGGTGTGATCGACGTGGTCGAGGATCACCGGCCTGTGCTCAGCGGCAATCCGCCCAGCGAAGCCCCGGCCCACCGGGATGCGCACACCCTGGCGTACCTCCTCCTCCAGGCCGGCGGCCGCGGTCGCGATCAACTGCCCCGATGAACCGTCTAGCAATAGCACCGCAGCGGTGTCGGCCTGCAAGATGTCTTTCGTACGGTCAAGCAGCTCAGCCAGGAAATCATCATCATCAAGACGGGACAGCGCCGTATCAGTGATCGACTGAATGTCCCGGAGCCTGGCTTCAACCGGGCCGGGTTCGCATGCGCTGTCATCTCGATGCCTCGCCACCTGGAAGGCCTCCCCACCTGGAATGTGCCGTGCCTGCAGGTGGGTCACAGCGTGCAGGACGATCTGCCGCACGGCGGTTGGCACCGCGGCGACGAGGTTCGTGACCTCGGTCGGCGTCGGTGGCTTTCGGCGCCTCCTCTTCGCCGGCGGCGAGCTTGCATGTCTTCTTGAAGATCGCGCTGGTCGGCATCCCTCCAAGAACGCTGACCAGCAGACTCACGGGTTTGTACAACAGCTTGACATCATCCGCCGCGACTACCCGGATACGCCCACTCCTAACGCATGCCACCTTACGGCGCCTGCGGCCTCCCCGGAGCTTTCAGCACGCGTCCTGTGCTCTGGCCCGCTCGGGCTGATCTGCGCTAGCCGGAGAATTCTTCTAGTCGGTCCCAGAACGTGCGGTAATGCTGAAGCGCACTGTGCCGCCCCTCGGGTGAGGCGTCATCTCCCTGCCAGCCGGAACGCAGTGAACGCTGGGCTAGAGGCTGGGATAATCGGCTGCTGGTGCGGGACCCGACATGGACTAGCCTAGCCGGGGCGGCGGCTCACCGAGTACATCGAGGAGAGCCCGCCCGCGGCGGGCCGCGGCCAGCCGCGGCAGGACGAGGTCGTCCTCGACTTGCTTCTCGAGGAGAAATGGAACCTGCCGGCGCTCACCGCGCGGGACGCCGCGGCGAATACGCCATTGGGGGCGCTGGACTTCAGCGGACTCCCGCCTTCCTGAAGCCACCGTCCCTGCCCGAGTCCGCCCTTGAATGGGGCACCTGGTAGCCGGAACGCTGACCCGCAAGCTACACGCCGAGGTTTCTTCTCGCACGGGCGAGGTAGAGACCACGGTCATGCGATCCACCACTATCCCGCGCGCGAGGAACAGGGCCAGGCGGGCGTCCGACAGCCCGACGGCGCACGCGCTGGCCCGGGCGGGGCTCACCGCGCGGGGAATCATCTACATCCTCATCGGCTGGGTCGCGGTCCTGGTCGCGCTCGGCCGCGGCGCGCACGAAGCCGACCAGCAAGGCGCCCTGCAGCTGCTCGCGGGCAAGCCCTACGGCTCGGTCTCGCTCGGGCTGCTCGGCATCGGCTTCGCGGCCTATGCGCTGTGGCGCCTGAGCGAGGCCGCCTACGGCGTGGCCGGCGACGGGAACCGCGCCGGCCCGCGGATGAAGTCGCTGGCCCGGGCCGTGGTCTACGCTGGCCTTGCTTACCTGACGTTCGAGGTGATCTCCGGGACACAGGGCAGCCAGTCTCGTCGGCAGCAGGACATCACGGCCAAGGCCATGCAGCACCCCGGCGGCCGGTGGCTGGTCGGCATCGCCGGCCTGATCGTAGTCATCATCGGCCTGGTCCTGGTCAACGAGGGCATCCGCCGCAGGTTCATGAAATACCTGCGGACGTCGCAGATGAGCCCGAGGACGCGCCGCATCGTCAGGCTGCTCGGCGTCATCGGGACCGTCGCCCGGGGCCTGGTTATCGCGCTTGTCGGCATCCTGGTGATCGACGCGGCCGTCTCGCACAACCCCGCGACGTCGGGCGGCGTCGACAAGGCGCTGCTGACGCTGCGCAACCAGGCATTCGGCCCGGTCCTGCTGATGCTGGTCGCGCTCGGCCTGGTCATCTTCGGCCTCTACGGGCTGTGCAAGGCCCGCTGGCGAAAGGTCTGAGCCACATGTCCAAGGTCGCTGTAGTGACGCACGCCCGCAAGAGCTTCGGCGGTGGCCTGCCCGAGCTTCGCAACGTGCTGGCGCGGGAGGAAGGTCCGGGCCAGCCCGTAGTAGAAAGTTTCCACCCGTTCCGCGATTGAATACCTCGGGCTCGCCATCGGGACCAAGCGGCATGCCCTCACCCCGGCCCGGCAGCATGCCGAGGTAATTGTCATAGGAATGGTTCTCCATCATCAGCACGATGATGTGCCTTATCTGCAGCAGCAGATCGGTGCCCACGGGCAGGTCGGGTCGGGGGAGCGGCCCCGGTGCCGCGGCCGCGCGGCGGGCCAGGCATCTCACCTCGCGCCGTTCGAGCAGATGCCACACGTCCCGGCCACCTTAGAGTCAGCTGCCCCTGATCTCTACCTCGCCGAGACGCGAAGAAACGTCCTTATCTCCGAACGAGGCAGGTATGTGACCTCAGCCGCGCTGGCTGGACTGGTGACGTCCAGACCCGTCATGGTCGAGGTGATGCTGCTCGGCAGGTGCACGCGAGCAGGGGGCCAGGTGTAAATCGCCGGGCTTGGGTTACAGGCACATGTGCATGCGGATTGCCGTGCCGTCTGGCCCGGTTCTGAGTTCGACCAGATCGCAGAGCTGGTTGACGAGCCACAGGCCATGACCGGACGGCCGGTCGGCGGGCCGCCAGCGGCCGGCCAGCGGATCAGTGATGTTCCCCGAATCCTGCACCTGGCAGACAACCTCGCCGGGGCTGGGCCAGACCCACAGCATGCCGCCGCCGGTGGTATGGCCCAGGGTGTTCGCGGCGACCTCGCTGGCGGCGAGCATCAGGTCGGCGGCCCGGTCTGCGGCCAGTCCGGCCTCCCGGGCACACTGTGCTACCCGTTGCCGCACCGGCCGCAGGTCACGCTGGTAGAACACCGGCCGGACACGCGGTGGCGTGGACAGGGGGCGGTTATACGCAGGCGGGATCTGTCCCTGTCCGGCATAGCGTGGGCTGGCGCGGACCTGGCCGTCACGGATCACGGCCGGATGCGTCTGCTCGGCGCCCGAGGCCACATGCGGACCCAGCTCGCCGGTGTCGTACAGGCACAGTATCGCGGCATTAGCTTGGGCGAAGGCCAGGTTGACGAGGGCTTCGTGCCGCATGGCCTCCACCGCCTGGGCCGCCGATCGTCCGGCCCACAAGGGCTGGCTGACATAACGGAGGCGGCGGTCGGCGTGTGCGGCGGCGAAGTCCAGCATGGCCGGGATAATCCGGCCGGGGTTGCGGCCCAGCTCGGCCATGTCGAAGAAGGCCGCGCGCGGCCCGGGCTCGCCCAGCGCCCGGCGCAGCAGGCGACCCAGCGGCGCCAGAACGCCGACCGAGACGGCCTCGCCGCGCGCGAGCCCCTCCTGAGCGAAGAACACCAGCGGCGCGACGCAGTCCAGGCTGTGCCGGTAGATATACGCCGCATGAAGCGGGCGGGGATGGGTGCCGATTACCTGGCGTTGAGCCGCACCCGTGTTCATCAGCGGCCCGCTTCCCGGTCGGCACGATGACAGCCAAGTTCGAGCCGGACATGGCCGCCACCCCCTCTCCAGTACCGCCTACCCCTTCAGCGGAAGATAGGCGCGATGGCCACGTCCATGATCCGCCCGCGTTACGTGGGTGCTCCGGCAGGTACCCGGCGGTCCTGGCACGCAGGCGCGCGCACGGACTCCGCATCCCGGACGGCCGCAGCCGCTGGGCGCTTCTGGCAGCAGCTGTAGGCGGTGAGGGTCTCTCGTGCGATGCGCTGCCACGAGTACCGGGACCTGGCCCTGTCTGCCGCCGCGATCCCGTAGGCCTCAAGCTGCAGCGAGTTAGCCAGCAGCCGTCGTACGCGCAGCGCCAGCTGCACCGGCTGCCGCGGTGGCATGAGGAGGCCCGTCGTCGAGTCGATCACGGCGTCTCGCTCGGCGCCGGCGGTGGCGGCAACGACAGGAGTGCCGCACGCCATCGCCTGGATCGCGACCATGCCGACTGGTACGTACGGCGCGGCGCTCAGCAGCAGGTCGGCGGATCGCAGCAGTGCGGGCAGCTCGCCGGGGACGACGCGGCCGGTGAACACCAGCCTGTCGTGGACCTGCATCGTCTTGGCGAACCGCCGGAGATCCCGGTAGGCCTTGTCCTTGCTCAGCTCTGCCCGCTCGGGCCCGCCGGTGATGACGAGCTCAGCGTCCGGGATCTCGGCCAGCGCGCGGACGGCGATGTCGATGCCGCGGGCGGCGGTCAGTGGTTCGGCGTAGAGCAGCCGCGGTCGGCCATTCCGGTCCGCTGCGGGACCTTCCGGCGAAAACCGCCCGGTGTCGACGCCGCACGGCACTACCTTGACCTTGGCCCTGGGCACGCCGAGCCGGGCGAGGTCGGCTAGTTCTTCGGCGGAACTGGCCAGGACAACGTCGGCGCTGTGTGCGATGCATGGCTCGAGGCGGATCCGGGCGGCGGACGGGCGTGCCGGCAAGCGGTGGCGCTGCTCGGCGGCAGCGAGTGAGCCGAACGTCTGCGCCACGGGCACCCCGAGGTACCGCGCGCCGGCCAGGGCAGCGAGGCCGCTGGTCCAGAAATGGGCGTGGACGATGTCAGGGGGGTTCCGGCGCCAGCGCTGCGCGAGGTAGTCGCCGAACTCCGGCAGGTGCGCCGCGTTGTCCGCGTCCAGCGGCGCGGGCGGACCTGCGGTCACGTGTTCGACCGTGACCCCGGGGGCGAGGATCGCGCTGCCGGGAAGTGCACGGGAGTCCCTGCGGGCGTAGATAGTGATGCGGTGACCGAGCCGGGCCAGGGCCAGCGCCAGCGAGGTCAGGCGGGCGGTCTGGGCGCCGCAGTCGGAATCTGCGTGCTGAGCGAGCGGGCTGCTGTCTTGTGCGACAAGGGCGATCCTCATCACGAGCCTCCTCCGTGCTAGCCGGGGTCATGGCGTAACTGGAGGAGCCTGGGCTAAGTCGAACGCAGAAAGGCACACCCCAGCAGCACGCCATGACGGCGTGAGGGTGTGCCTGCGTCGTAAGCACGATCCAACTACCTGAGTACCTGCCCCGCCCGCGGCGCTTCAAACCAGCCGGCGGCGGCGGGAGCCGCGTTGCTGGCCGGGGCATCACGGACGCCCCGGCCCCCCCGCGCGTCAGCTACCAGCGATACCAACGGCTGCGGCGGCCCCCTCCTGTCTCGGCCACCCGGAACAGGAATCCCAGCAGCCAGAGTGCAAGCACGACAAGGGCGATCCACCACAGGACGTGCACGGCGAACCCGAGGCCGCCGAGGATGAGTGCGATCAGCAAGACCGCAAGGATGATAGCCACCGTAAGCTCCTTTCGTCGTGAGCTGGCCTACTACTGCCCCGCCGGCCAGACCTAAACGACCGCCTGCGCGCCGGGTCCCTCACCGGTTGCGCAACGCTCACGAGCTCGGACTTGCCCCTAGGGACCGGCCCTTGATGCCGGGAGGCGCATGTGCAGCCGGACCGTGGTGCCCGCCAGGCCGGTTCTCACCTCGACCAGGTCGCACACGTGGTTGGCCAGGAACAGGCCATGGCCGCGGCTCTCTGGGCTGCGCCTGACGCGCCCGGCGAGCGGGTCGCCGATCCATCCCCGGTCATGTGCCTGGCAGAAGATCTCCTGCTCGTCATGCCATGCGTGAAGCACGCCGCCCGACCCGGTGTGGCTCAGAGTGTTCGCGGCGATCTCGCTGACCGCCAAGACCAGGTCGGCGGCGCGCTCCGCGCCGAGGCTGGTGCGCAGGGCGTGGCTTTCCACCAGTCGGCGCACCGGCGCCAGGTCGCTGCGGTAGGCCAGCGCCTCCGCGCTGGCAGGTGGCGGCGGCAGCGGGCGATCACATTCCGGCGGGACCTGGCCGGGCGCCCCGTTACCCGCGGCGGGCGTCGGCCGGCCGTGGGCGAGAACCTCCGGATGCGTATGCCTGGCACCGGCAATGACGGAAGGCGCCAGCCGTACAACGTCATACGGGCACAGGATCGTGACTTGCGTCGCGGGGAAGGCCAGGTTGATGAGCGCCTCGTGCCGGGTGGCCTCGCAGATCTCGGCCGGCGAGCGCCCGGGCCAGATCGGCTCCCCGACAAAACGGACACGCTGGCCAGGATGCTTGTCGATGAAGGCTCGCAGCTCCGGGATGATGCGCGCCGGATTCCGGCCCATCTCGGCCATGTCGGACCACTGCAGGTCCCCGCACTCCGCATCCAGCTGGCCGGAGAGCAGGCGGCCTTTGTCCCCGGGCACGGCGATAAGCGACGGCTCGCCCTTCGCGATACCGGCCCGCGCGAAGCCCAGGATCTGCGCCCGGTACTCCGCCTGGTCGCGATAAAAGAGAGGCAGGTGCCTGAGACCACCACCGTCGGTCTCATTCATGGCGCCACGTTCACCTCGCCCTCGCCAGGCCCGCGACCGCCAGCGGCCCGCACGTTTGCGGAGCGGCTGGCAGGCGCCTCGACCGCACGCCAGCCGCCCGTCAGGCGACTGCCGATGGGTCCTCCTACCCAGCCTGGCCCAGACATGCAGCCCACTTGCCGACAGGTTCCCCTCGGCCGGGCAGCTATACTCGGCTGGGAGTGAATCCAGCCTAGATGAAGCGAACATACCTTCCCCCGTGCCCGTGATCCGGAGGTGCATGTGGCGGAACTCCGGCTCTCGTCCGAGCGCCGCGGCGACAGCCTGATCGTAGTGATCGTCGGCGAACTTGACATCGTGACCAGCCGCCAGCTCGATGAGCACCTCACGCGGGCCCGCCGGGAGAACCGCCGGATCGTTCTCGACTTGGCGGCGGTCGAGTTCATGGACACGAGCTCGCTGGCGGTGATCGTCGGCCACTGGAAACGGCTGCAAGCGGCGGGCGGGACGCTCGTCCTGGCGGGTGCGAGGTACCGCTACACGAAGACGCTCTGGATCACCGGGCTGGTTGACCGCCTGCCGCTCTACGGCAACGTCGATGAGGCACTCGCAGCCGGACAGGTCGCCGACGGTCAGGCCGAGTCCGCGGGCCGGCTCCCGCCCGGTGGGCGGGATGCGGCCGATACCGCCATCGGTGCCAAGGGGCGTGCCACACCCGCGTAGTGCGGTGTGGGCCGCATCAGCCAGCAGTTCGGTCCGCTCACTCACGGCTTGGACTGGTACCGGAACGGTCCGGGGCGTGGCACTCTGGAAGGACCAGCGCCGCGCCCCGGGGGGGCGCATGCCGAGAACGGAGAGTTGGCCACGACCAGCCCAGACATTGCGCAGGACGCCCCCGGCCTGCTGAGCATCACGGAGACCTCTGAACCCAGGTCGCTGAACGAAATGGTGGCTCAGGCCACCCGCCAGGTGTCGGCCTGCTCGGCGGCAGGAGCGCTGCTCTGGCGCGACGGCGAGCCGGTGATCTTCGCCGCGAGCCACCCATCATTGCCGGAGCTGATCGAGGTGCAGCTTAGCCGCGGCCGCGGCCCGATGCTCGATGCTCTTGCCGGAGGCGAACCGGTGGGCTGCCGCGACACGCTTGAGGAGAGCCGGTGGCCGGAGTACGCCAGCACGGCGCTGCGCTTGGGCGTGCGGTGCTCGCTCAGCGTGGCTTATCCGTCCGGTGACGATGTGGTCTGCCTGTCGATGTTCAGCGCCCGGCCGAGGATGTTGGAAGCAGACTCAGTCGTGGTGGCCGAACGCCTGGTCGCCTCCGGCGCGGCGGTGGTGGGCGTCGCGTCCGAATATGGCGAGGCCCGGCGTACGGCCCGGCATCTTCGTGATGCTGCCGACTCCCGCGCCGTGGTGGACCAGGCGAAGGGTGTCCTGATGCACGCGCTCGGCTGCGGCGCCGACGAGGCTCTGCAGCGGATGCGGCAGATCTCGCAGGCGCGCAACATGAAGGTGACCGAGGTCGCCACGATCATCATCGATTCCCGCGGCGCAGAGGGCCTGGGCCGGCTGCGCTAGCTTCGGCACGGCCTGGCTGCGACGCCGGGGATAGGCTGGGGCGAAGGACACCGTTTCCGGGGATCCGGCGCGCGCCCACGCGCGGTCCGGCGGCCCACGTGGTACACGGAGATCCATATTGAAGGCACAGTCTGCGGCCTCGCGGGAAGCCCGAGACGAGGCGGCCCGGCTTAGGGCCAGCGGCGCGGCGCTCAGGCAGGCTGCCGACATATCAGGAGCCGAGCTCAGGCCGTTGCTCGACGCGGCGCTGGCTGAGCTTGACGGGGCGGCAGAGGCGCTGGCCGGCGCGGGCGGCCGCGCGGCCGGGGATCTCGGCGACGATCCCGCCGAAGGGCCGAACACCGAGCGGCGGCTGCTGCAGGCTATCTTCCAGCAGGCCCCGGCGCCCCTGTTCCTGCTAGGGCCGGACGGCACCGTCCGGCGTGCTAACTCTGCCGCCGGGCAGCTCGTGGGCTCAGGTTCGGGCTACCCGACAGGGAAGCCGTTCACCGCCTTCATAGACCTGCCGTACCGGGCGGCACTCCAGTCGCAGCTCACCGCCGTCGTTCGCACCGGCAAGATCCGCAGCATGCGCTGTGGCGTGCTCGCCGCTGACGGCATCACAGAGCGCGAGGTTACCGCGTGCCCGGTTCGGGTGCGCGGGGAATCCGGCCAGCTGATCGTGACCCTAAGCTCGCGCGGGGCCGCGGCACCCCATGCGGAACCTCGTCCCGCCGATGCCGCAGAGCGGGAGCCGTCGGGTGGGGTCGGCGCCGGCGACGGCGCGCTGCAATCGATCACCCGCCGCCTCGACCTGGTGACCTCAGCCACCAGGATCCTGCTCGAGAACGTCAACCACAGCGAGTCGGTGACTATGCAGCGCTTCTCGCGGCTGCTGTCCCGCGAGCTTGCCGCGTGGTTGATCCTGGACGTGGAGCGGCACCAGCGCCTGCGACGGCAGCTGGCGGTCGGACCGGACGACCAGCCGTCCGATGAGCTGGCCCGTGCCGTGGCGGCCGTCGACCCGGCACCGGGCTCGGCGGCGTGCCAGGTCCATGAATCGGGCAGCGCGCTGCTCGTGGCCCACGCCGAGGACCCGGGCATTCTCGGCGACGGCCCGGACGGAGTGCCGCTGCTCTTGCGGCTCGGGGCGACGTCGGTACTCTGCGTGCCGCTCTCGGACGGCGAGCGCACCTACGGCGCCCTGACCCTGGTCAGGCTGGCCGGGCACGGGCATTTCGGGCTGGCCGATGTCGGGCTGGTCGAGGAGCTTGCCGAGCAGCTGGCGCTGGCCATAAGGGCGGATCGGAAGTTCCGGCACAGCACGGAGATCGCCAATGCGCTGCAGGCCAGCCTGGTGCCTCGTCACCTGCGGCAGATCCCAGGCGCCGAGATCGCCGCCAGCCACACGCCAGCCACCATCGCCCAGGACACGGGCGGCGATTTCTATGACGTCTATCCCGCACGGGCCGGATGGGGCCTTTCCATCGGCGACGTCTGCGGAAAGGGCCAGGATGCCGCGGCGGTGACGGCGGCCGCGCGGCACGCGATCCGCGTGCTCGCGCACTGGGAATCCGACCCGGCGGGCATCCTCCGCAGCGCGAACGAGATCATGATGGAGGAGGAGTTCGGCGGCCGCTTCGTCACCGCGTGCGTCGGCCACCTGCACTGGCGGGACGGTGGACTGCATGTCGTGCTCGGGAGCGCGGGCCATACGTCGCCGGTGCTGGTCAAGCCGGACGGGAGGACTGAGGTCCTGCCAGGTGGCGGGCTGCCGCTGGGAATCTTCCCTGACCCGGAGCCCTCGATTCAGGACATTGAGCTGACGCCTGGTGACCTGCTGTTCTTCCACAGCAACGGCCTGACCAGCGCATGCGGCCCGGACATGGTCTACTTCGAAGACCGCATGACCGACGAGCTGGCTGCGCTCGGCGGCGAGCCGGCCGACCGGGTAGTGTCCCGGGTGCGGGAAGTGGTGCTTGAGTTCTGCCGCGGCCAGCTGCGCGATGGCGTGACGATGCTGGCGCTGCGCGCAGATGAGCCCCCGGCCGACTGAGCCCGCGCGACCTCCTGCGAGATTCCGCCGGCGCTAGGAATCCGGGTCGGCTGCCGGTGAGCCACGCTCGCCATCGTCCGGACCGACTATGCACCCGCGCAGGTAGTCGAGTGCCCCGGCTAGCAGCCTGGACACGTGCATCTGCGAGATGCCGAGCCGCTCGCCGATCTCGGTCTGGGTCATATTCCCGTAGAACCGCATCATCAGCAGGCGCTGCTGGCGTTCGGGCAGGTCACGCCAGTGCGTCCAAACGGCCTCCATGTCGAGCGTGTGCTCAAGCTGCGGATCGTCGGCGCCCACGAGGTCGGCCAGGTTCGCGGTATCGGGCCCGTCTGACACAGGCGCGTCCAGCGATGAGGCCTGGAAGACCATGTCAGCGCGCTGGGCGTCCAGCACGTCAGCGTCGCTGACCCCCAGGTGCCTGGCCAGCTCCTCGGCTCGAGGCGACCTGGCTAGACGCTGGGTCAGCTCGAGCTGCGCTTGCCGCAGCTCCAGCCGCAGTTCCTGCGCGGACCGCTTCACACGCACCTGCCAGCGCTTATCGCGGAAGTGGCGCTTGATCTCGCCACTGATGCACGGCTGGGCGTAGGCAGCGAGGTTGCTGCCGACGGCAGGGTCGAAGTTGTTGATCGCCTTGAGCAGGCCCACGTACCCGACCTGCATCAGCTCTTCCTGCGACTCTGGACTCTGCCAGTAGCGCTGGGCGCACGAGCGAACCAGCGACTGGTACCGGCCGACGAGCGCCTCGCAGGCGTTATCGTGCTCGGCGCTGCCGCGCGGCAGCGTCTGGACCATGCGTACCAGTGCCTGATCGCTCGCATCTTCTCCCTCGGGCGGGCGCGTGGGCAGCCGGGTGATTGAAGCACTCATGACCGATCACCTCTCCACAACCGAACACGTCACGTTGTGCCCCCCATGCGACGCTCAAACATTTCCGCCGGGGGGTCAGCGCCGCGAGACGCAACAGCCGGGGATTCGTAGCGGTTTGCCCTAGTCGTAGGGCAGGAGTGGCCCCAGTGGCCCGAGGTCAAGGTTCAGGTCCTCTGGGGCCAATCCGAAATGATCTCTGAGTTCGGCCATCCGGCTCTCGAGCGCCATGAGCGTGGACCCGATCCTCTCTATTTGCTCGTCGCTGAGCGTGCCTTGATCAACTCGCCGCAGGGCCTGGCGCTCCATCAGCTGCCGCAGCAGTTCCACGACGGTGAGGACCAGGCTGACCAGCCCGCGTTCTACCGACTCCGGATCGGCATCGATCCGATGACGCGGCGCCAGCGTGCCCTGATCAAGAGAGTCGCTGGCCGGGGTCATCGGGCAATTTCCTTGACGTCTGCGCCCGACTCAGCCAGGGCGCTCACCGACGTGACGAGCGCCCGCAGCGAGACGGTGACCATGTCTACGTCGGCGACGGACAGAGTGACCTCCCCGGCCACGACCACGCCGCCAGCCAGCACCCGGTCCAGCAGGTCTACCAGGGCAATCCGCTCCCTGGGCACCGCCGTGGCGTGTGCCGACCGACGTTGATGCGCGGGCGCCCCCGATGGCTCCGGCTGGTACGGCTGCAGCTCGTGTCCTGTGCTCATTCTTGGCCACTCCCCTCTGGCGGGCCGGTGAAGGAATACGGCGGCCACGGCCCGGTCAACTCGAGCCGGACGCCCGGGTGCTCCTGGGCCAGGGCCGCAACCGCGGCGGCAAACTCATCGCCCCGCTCGTCGTCCAGCAGGTAGGCCGCATTAAGGATCATCTGCGCTCTGCCTCCGGTGAGCTGTGGCGCCTGCGGGGGGTGCAGCCGGGTCTCGGATGCGTAACGGCAGAGGTGGGCGTGGATCATCTCCGCACTCGCCATCGCGTCGTGGCGCGCTTGTTTGCGTGCCGACAACTCGTCCCGCCGCTGCCGCAAGTACGCTGCCCCCGGCCCGGCCGCTGTCCCCCTCCCGGATGACCCGCCCGCCACTGGCCGAGCCGGATTGCCGCGCTCGGGCGACTGGGCCTCGTACGCTTTGACTCCCCATTCCTGGTGCGCGCTGACTCGGCCCAGGGTTGCCCGGAAGTCCTCGGCCCGTTCATCGAGCATGGCAGCCACACCGGCGTCCGCGGCGTACACCGTGGCCAGCCTCATCGGAACCAGAGGGCCCCGCTGCCCGAGCACGTCAATCACATGGTGGTGGGTCCTGGCCGTGGCCTCCAGCCAGGTCACGTCCTCAAGGTTGCGGCGCAAAGCGGATTCGCCGAACTCCGCGAGCGGCACATCTCCGGCGACTGCGGTCAGCCCGTGCGCTGAGATGCCGCGCACCAGTTCGCCCCCGACGCCAGTGAGCTGGCCGAGGTCTTTCGCGGCCATGTCGTCGCAGACGGCGTAAACCCATACGCCGCGAGGCTCCGTCATGGTTTCCCTGGCCCGACTCGAGTGCTGCGATGTGGTCTCTTAGACGCCGGTTCTCTTCCTCAAGCTCGCGCCCGTCAGACTTGCCGGCTGCGTCGGCGCTGAGCCACGGGTCGCTCTCCCACCAGTTGATGCCAACTTCCCGTGCCGTGTCGAGCGAGGCTATGACCAGGCGTAGCTTGATGGTGAGCAGCTCGATATCCAGCAGATTGACACGGATGTCGCCTGCGATGACCAGCCCCTTGTCGAGCACCCGTTCCAGGATGTCGCCCAGATTGGCGGGTTCGTGACCTCCACCGAGGCCCGCGCCGTATATCTGCGCGGCGCCCGAGCCGGGCTGGACTATGTTTCGTGAGGTCATGTCAGGTGTCCTCGCTGCAATCTCCCCGTCCGCGCGCGTACCGCCTAACTCTTCGGTACGACAGCAATTCTCCGCTCATATCGAATTCGGTTTCGTAGGTGGCGAGGATGTCGGTCGATGACGGAATCCGCCGGTCCTCGACGACCTCGACCCCGACAATCCAGCCGTCCTCGGCCGGCTCTACCCCGGTCACGCCCTCCGGCTGTTTTCCGGTCAGCTCGGCAATCTGGCTAAGCCCCCTCTGGGCGGCCTCCGGAGCAGTGAGGCCAGCGTCGCGACCGGGGCGGCCCGAGGAACGAGACCTGGATTCCGTGTCCTCGCCATCGCCGTTCAGCTCGCCATTGTCCTGTGCAGGCTCGTCCTCGCCCCGGGTCTTGCGGGCGGTCCGTCGTTCAGCCATATGAGATCACCTCCTATGGCCCGGCTGGATCAGGCGCCCAGTGGCCTCACGCTCGACCTGGGCGAGTTCCTGGTCGGAGATTTCGCCGGAGACCCGAGCCTCCTGGGCCTCCTCTAGCTGGCGCCTGACTGCGGCGGGGTCGTGCAGCTCGCGTTCAGCTTGATCACGGATCACCTCCGCCAGCCCGACGACCGCCTGAACCGGCAGAAACGGCAGCCTGAAGGGTAGGGTCAGCAGGCCCATGTCAGCCCCCTGGTTCCGTGGCTCCGACGAAGTCATACGCGGCCATGGGCCCGAGCAGGCGCAACTCGACCCGCCCTTCCCATTTCGCGCGCAGGTCCTTTACCACTCGCTCGATGCCTTTCTCCTGGCCCACCCTGACCAGGAACGCGACATGCACGGCGTCCCGCTCGTGCGTCGGGTCGCGTACCAGGCTGGCCTCGCAGGTCTCCGCCATGGCCTTGCCGAGGGCACGCGTGTCTTGCTCGCGTTTTTCCGCGATCGCGTTGTTGATGATCTCCCCGAGCTGGATCCGGGCTTCCCGGGTGGCGTCGTTGTCCACGCCCCGAATCTGGTCCCGCAGCCGCGCCGCGACCTTGTTCTCGGACAGGACCTCGTTCAGGATCGCCCGCTCGACATAACGGCCCTTAACGACGTACTCGGCGAGGCCGTCGAGTTCCTCCAGAGCGTCGGCGAGCTCGTCGCGATGCTCCTCAAGAAGCTCATGGGCCACGGCGTCCTCACTGGTCAGGACCGCGCCGAAGCGCATCGGCAAGACCGGCGCGTCCGCGACGCTCGCGTCCAGGATCTCCTTATGGGCCGCGAGATCCGCCGGCGACCCGAGCGGCCTGGACATGTCGACCTCGCTGACGAGCGCCGCCAGATCGCCGGCGCGCACGACGCGGACCTCGCTGGGCGGATCCCCCACCCCGGATATGCCCGAGGTCAGTTCGATGTCCCCGGGCAGGATCCCGTATACGTAAAGCCCGGTCGGCTGCTGGTTCTGTGACGAAGTGGCCATGTCAGTACTCCCGGCTTCCGCGGCGCGAGGCGGCTCGCCGCTCGGCGCCGTCTCCGGCGAAGTCCCGCAGCTTCTCCCCGGCTGCCTCCAGCGCGCCCTTGGTCTTGTGCTTGGCGCCGCTTTCTTGCATGCCGCCCACCAGGCCCGGCAGGCCTTCCTTCTCCTGGGAGATATCGAGCCGGTTGACGGCCTCGGCGAACCGGAGGTAGGTGTCGACGCTCGCGATCACGACGCGGGCGTCGACGGTCAGGAGCTCGATGCCGACCAGCGAGACCCGCACGTAGGCGTCGATGACCAGCCCCTTGTCGAGGATCGTGTCAATGACGTCGGCCAGACCCGTCGGTGACGGCCCGGGCGAGATGCCGCCTCCGGACTGCGTAGCGGTGGTCATGAGCTCTCTCCTCCCCGTGTCCCGACGCGGTGGAGCGTCCGTCCTGGCCGGTCCTCCTCGCGGCCGGACCCGCCCGACCGCTGTGGCCGCTCGGCGGTCCGGCGGCCGCGCGCGGGCGCGCCCGCGGCGTGGCTAGCGCCCCGGCGCACGCGCCGTTCGCCATTGGCCTGATCGCGGCCGATCTCCTCGTCTTCGACCTCCGGCTGGTCTTGTCCCTGTTCCTCGGCGAGCGCTGATTCGTGATCCTGGACCACCTCGCCGTCCTTGATCACGCCCCGCCAGCCCTCGATGTCCTCGGGGTGGAGCAGGACTTCGGCCATGACATGCCGCCGGAAGTGCTTGAGCTCGAGCCGCGCCCGCCGGCCCTGGGCCCGCCAGAGGTTTCCGGTGTGCTCGAACAGGCCCTGCGGGTGGTACTCCAGCACGAGGAGGATGCGCGTCAGGCTGGGCGCGAGTTCGTGGAAGGTCACCGCGCCGTCGACGTGGCCCTTCGCTCCCTTGGACCGCCAGATGATCTTGTCGTCCGGCACCTGCTCCTGGATCGTGGCTTCCCACGTCCGGTGCGACCAGAAGACCTGTGCCTTCCAGTTGAGCTTCTCATCTTCTGCCTGCTCGACGTTCTCGACCTTCTTCATGAAGCTCGGGAAATCGGTGAACTGGGTCCACTGGTTGTAGGCCAGGCTGACGGGCACGCCAACATCGATGGACTCGACGATGTTGGTCAGCTTCAGCTTCTTTTTCCCCCTGCCGCCTTTGCCGAAAAGCTTGCCGACCTTCTCCTTGACGGCCGTCATGCCCGCGCCGAGCAGAGACCGGGCCGGACCCTTCCCCTCGGCCAGACCCTTCGCACCGGTCACCGCCGCCATCAGGCCGGGCCCGGCGTCTCCTTCTACATAGTCGGTCAGGCGCCCGGTCGCACCTTCGACCTTGTTGCGCAAGGACGACACAGCGCGGTCACCGAGCGCGTCGAGCAGGCCGACCGCTTCGGACTTGAGCCGATCCATGGGCCCGTTCGCCGCGCGGGTCTTCGAGTTCTGTGCCATATCACTCACCTCCTAGCCCGGGAGGCAGCCGATGTCCTGGTCCGGGTGACGACAGACCCGCGCCGGGCGGCCTGACGGTGTGGCGACGCGGCCTTTCGCCCGTTCTCGCCTGCTTCGTCAGGCTCTGGCTCCTCAGCTTCCTCAGGCTCCGCGTCCACGTCATCCCTGGTGGATTCCGCATACTCGTCGGCCCTGGCCTGACGACGCTGCTTCGGGATCCGCCCGGCCGCCTGCTCTCCCATGGCCTCAGCAGGCTCGCGGATGCTTTGCGCGCGCTCGTGCAATGTGTCGGTCAGTGACCCGATCCGGTTAGTTGCTGCCGCCACGGCCGCAGCCTTCCCCGCGTCAAGCAGGTCACCGCGCACCGTGTCGACAATCTCGGTAAGCTGCGGGGAGATCTTGCCGAGCGCCTCCGTCGATCCGAGCATCTTCATGCCGCGTCGAAGCGCCCCGCCACCCACGCCGCCGAGGCCGCCGGTCGCCGCGGCGACCGCGAGCATCGTGGTCATGCGCATCTTGCGCCGTCGGCCAAGCACGTAACCGACCCCGAGCGCGAGCGCCGTCTGTGTGCCGCCTCTCATGACTCCCCCTTCCGTGAGTTGCTGGCAAGTACCGGCCTCTACCCCGGTTGTCCAGGAGCAAAACTGGGGACGCTCACGTAATTTGGCTCTGGCGCGAATTCCGTGATGGCGACAAAGCTCGTTCTGTGATCTTGGGCGCAAACCCCATATATAGCGCGCGTCTCGGAATAAGGCGTGGTTCCTGGTAATGATCCAGGTTCATGCTGTATGGGCGTGTCTGAGGAGATGGTGGCGTCGCTGGCGGCGAAGTTCACGGCACTGTTCCCGAGAACCACGTCTGGCCAGGCCTGCGGGTCAGGCTGGGCGACGCCGAGGCGAGCGAGCTCGCGCGAAAAGATCGTGCATGCCGTCCGAGCAAGATGTACGTGCCGATCCCGAGGAGCGGGCGGTCAAATCCATGTCATCCAGGCTGCGCGGCGCAATTTCCCTACAGATCCTGGCTGATCCGTGGCGGCAAGCCCGCAATCGAGGGCAGCCAGGCCGTGATGCAATGCTCGTCGCGTTCTGCCTCCAACGCAGGGACGATTCTCGTCACTATCCTTGCCGGGCCCCTGAACTATTTCCACATGAACCCGAAGATCTCCTGCACGGCACCTAAGCCGAGCCGAGCCAGTGACGCTGGGACCAGGGGACCGCGACCGACGCCGTATTCGCGCCGACCAGCCTGCTTCCATGCGTTGAACCGTTCCCCGGGCTCCGCCATGGCGCCTCTCCTAGGACTGATGGACGACCTCACACTCGCTTGCGGTCGAAGCAGGCTCGCTGACCGGTGCCGTATCGTCGCAGAGCGCCGTCCGGGCCGGACGCGCTGGGCCGGGTGAAGATCCAGTTCTGCCAGGCGGACAGCCGGCTGAAGATCTTGGTTTCCATGGTTTCCGGGCCGGCGAACCGGTAGTTCGCCTCCATCCCGGTCAGCGCGTCCGGGCTGAAGCTGGACCGCTCCTCGACGGCCATGCGAACCTCCTCCGCCCAGTCGATGTCATCGGGCGCGAAGGTGACCAGGCCCAGCTGCTCGGCGTCCTCGGCCTGCAGCATTTCTCCCGCATGCTTCTCCACCGCGGCCAGCCCGTCGGCGTCGCCGAAGAATCGGGTCTGCAGCCGGGTCAGCCCGTTGCCCATGGACAGCGGCCCCCGGTTCATCTCGTTCACCGCGACCGCGGCCGGGTCGGCATCTGGGTCGGCGTCCTCGAACACTCCGGCCAGCATGTATGACCTGTCCGCCGCCAGCGCCAGCTCCAGTAGCGACCCGGCGAAGCAACTGCCCGGCTCGATCAGCGCGATCAGGCTCCGGCTGGTCACGTCCAGCCGCTTGAGCGTCCGCTTTAGGTACAGAACGATCTCGTTCACCAGCCAGTCGCCGGCGTTGCGCAGCAGCAGCCGGTCGTAGGCCAGCGCCCGCCCCCGGTCACCCTCGGTGCGCAAGACCCAGGTGCCCAGCTCCAGTTCGTTCGTGCGCAGGTCCAGGATCAGGTCGTCCAGCTCGCGCGTCACCGCAAGCGGCCAGAACCGGGCGCCCTGCTCGTGGAGCCCAGCCACGCCTGCCGGGGGTTCCTGCTCCGGCCCGCGGACCGTGATCGCGGCCTCGCCGCGGCCGCGATCGAGCCGCGCGGACACGTATCGGTAGCTGATCGCGTCACCGGTGCGGGTCTTGTCCAGGGCGGTGAGCTCAATCCCGGCGACGTCTCGCGGCCGCGGGGACATGGCAGCAAGCTCGGCCGCCCGCGCGGCCACGGTCTCCTCCCAGGTGACGCGCGGCACGGCCTCGTCCACCAGCCTCCAGGCCACCGCCTTCCGGCCGCCAACTCCCTCGGACCTGGTCGAGAAATAGTCGGCCAGGTCGCGCCGGACATGCCGCTTGTCGGTCACCCGGGTCAGCCCGCCGGTGCCCGGCAGCACCCCCAGCAGCGGCAGTTCGGGCAGCGAGACGACCGCGGAGCGGTCGTCGATGAGCAGGATGCGCTCACACGCCAGCGCCAGCTCGTAGCCGCCGCCGGACGCCGTCCCGTTGAGCGCGGCGAGGTATGTCTGCCCGGAGTGGGCGGACGCGTCCTCTATGCCGTTACGCGTCTCGTTGGTGAACTTGCAGAAGTTGACCTTCCAGGGGTGCGGGGACGCCGCCAGCATGCGGATGTTCGCGCCCGCGCAGAAGATCTTCTCCCTGGCGCTGGTGATCACGACCGCTCGCACCTCGGGGTGCTCGAACCGCAGCCGCTGCACCGCGTCATAGAGTTCGATGTCCACGCCCAGGTCATATGAGTTCAGCTTCAGCTCGTAGCCGTCGCGCAGGCCGCCATCTTCCTGAACGTCCATCGCCAGCGTCGCGACGGGCGCGTCGACGGCCAGCCGCCAGTGCCGGTAGCGGCCCGGATCGGTCTGAAAGCTGACCCGCGCACGGTCGCCGCCGGTTCCCGTCTGCGCGGTGGGTGCCGAGCCCTCCGTCGTCGCTGCCATGCGAGTCCTTCCCCGTACCGGCCCGTCCGGTCTCTATGCTCTACATAATCCAGTATTAGTGTCAAGATCTAGTAGTGCATTTACGGGCCCTCAGCCAGCCGGGACCGAGCCGCGTCCGGCAGGGCCCGGTACCGCCTCCCGGTAAGATCCGCTGGAGATACCTGCCGCCTGCCGCGCACGTTATGCCCCGGCTGGCACGCTCAGCCGAGGATGTCCCAGGCGGCCTATGGAGACGGGCGGCAGAGAATGGGAGGGAGAATGGCGGCTCCCGCTCCGCTGGCCGGTGATCCGGGCCCGGCGCTGTCGCGTCGCCACGCGGCAGGCGCGGTGAGCGCGCGCGGGCTGCTGTTCACGGTTCTCGGCGAATTCGTGCTGCCGACCGGGGGGTCGGCGTGGACCTCAGCGTTCATCGAGGTGTTCGCCGGGCTGGGGGTGGAGGAGAAGGCGATCCGGCAGGCGCTCGCGCGGACCGCCGCCGACGGCTGGATCAGGCCCGAGCGCCACGGCCGCCGCACCCGGTGGTGGCTGACGCCTGACGGTAACCGGCTGCTCACCGAGGGGACGGAGCGGATCTACGCGTTCGCCGGCTCGCAGCGCGAATGGGATGGGTCGTGGCTGCTGGTGCTGGCCCGGGTGGCCGAAAGCGACCGGTCCGCGCGGCACCTGCTGCGCACCCGGCTCAGCTGGGCGGGCCTGGGCAGCCCGGCCCCTGGTGTCTGGATCACCACGCATACCGAGCGCAGGGACGAGGTGGAGCGCGTGCTCCGCCGGGCGGGCGCTACCGACGGGCAGATCTTCGTGGCCGAGCACGGGGGCGGCGGCGAGCTGGCGGCGCTGGTCGCGGAGGCCTGGGACCTGCCCGCGATCGAGCAGCGGTACGAGGAGTTCCTCGCGGAATTCGCGTCGCCATCCGCCGCGGATCCGCTCACCCGCCTGGTGGAACTGGTCCACGCCTGGCGCCGTTTCCCATCGATCGACCCGGGCCTGCCGGCCCGGCTGCTGCCCGGCCGGTGGAACGGCGCGCGGGCGGCGAGACTGTTCGCGGCCCGGCGCGCGCGATGGTCACCCGATGCGGTGATGCAGTGGATACGGCTCAACCAGGCGGCCAGCTAAGCTCTGTACGTCGGCGCTCTGTGTCCGAGCGGGCGGTCAGATTCCCATCGCGGCCGCGAGGTCGTCGTCGACGATCAGGACGAGCTTGCCTGCGGTGTGCCCGGTTTCGGCCACGCGGTGCGCCTGCGCGGCGTCGTGCCAGGAGTACCGGGCCTGCACGGTGACCGACAGTGACCCGTCGTCGAGCCACGGGGCCATCCGGACCAGGCGGGACCCTCTCGGCTGCCCGTCGTATTGCTGCCAGCGGATCCGCTGCACGTCGGGTGTTTCGGCGTGGACCGGGGTGGCGATGAGCGCCCCGTCCCGAGCCGCGCGGGCCGCGCCGTCCAGGGTCGGCGCTGCGCACGCCAGCACCTGCTCCGCACCTCCGTCCGTTGCGTCACGAACTTGCTCAGGCCAGTCGGGCTTGGTGTGGTCGATGACCGTGGCCGCGCCGAGCCTGTGCACGAACTCATGGTGCTGCGGGCTGGCCGTGGCCACCACGGTGGCCCCGAGGATGCGGGCGATCTGCACCGCGAAATGACCGAGCCCGCCCGCCGCGGCGGTGATCAGGACGCGGTCCCCGGCGCCAATCGCCAGCACGTCGGTCAGCCCTTGCTCCGCCGTCAGCGCGTCGATCGGCACCGCCGCCGCATCGGCGGCGGACAGCCCCGCGGGGATGGGAGCAAGCTGCTCGAGCGGGCAGGTCACGTATTGCGCATAGCAGCCGGCCAGCCCCGGGTAGCCGTAGACGGGGGCCCCGTCGTACAGCGCCGCGTCAGCGCCGGTGTCACCCACGACAAGCCCGGCAAATTCACCGCCCGGCACGTACGGCAACGGGCCGGTCCAGCCGCCACGGCGAAGCGAGACGTCCCAGGGCCCAACCCCGGCGGCCAGCACCCGGACGAGCACTTCGCCAGAACGCGGCTGCGGCAGGGCTACCTCGCCGGCCTGCAGCACATCGGGGCCGCCGAACTGGCTCACCATGATCACCTGCATCGTCGCTCCGCTCTCCCCTGCTGCAGCCACACCTCGTGAGAACTCTCACACTATGGGTCCTAGCCGTGGCGCCATCGCCGGGTCCGGTGGGGTATAGCTATTCGGCACGGCGGCTTGGTCCGGGTGGGCCATGAGCTTCAGCCGGACTTGCCCGGCGGCCTATTGCCGCGGCGCGCTGCTGGCATGGAGGACTCGAGGAAGGGGAAGATGAACCTTGCGCGATCCTGCCGTGCTCTCCTCGGCCTGCGGCCGTGGTACCCACTTAGCGCATCGGCGGTGGTACTGATGGCGAGTCACGCTGGCCCTGCGCGTCGTTCCGGCCTGCCTCCCGGCGCGCCGCCATGAGGGCCCCCAGGGGGCCTGGCGGTGGACAAAAACGGGCGACGGTGAGCACTGATCCGCGCACGGTCCCCGTATCTCGCCCAGCGGGGCTCCGTCTGCACCGCTGGAACGATCGCGCCGTGGTCGGGGTGGCTGTCGCCGCCTTCGCCTCCGGGTTCGGACAGTTCGGCGTGGTAGCCGCCCTCGGGGACGTCGCCCGAGGGTTCGGCCAGGTGAGCCACGGCACGACCCTGGCCGGGCAGGTCGGGCTGTCGGGTTCCGACCTGGGTATCGGACTCGGCATCATGCGCCTGGCGTCGCTGGGCGCGCTTCCCATCGCTGGCCTGGCCGACCGCTTCGGCCGCCGGAGGATGCTCCTCGTTACGGTCGGCTTGGGGCTGGCCATGACCGTGGTGGCTGCGGCAAGCCCCAGCTACTGGTGGTTCGTGGCCATTTTCGCCGCCGGGCGTCCTTTGCTCAGCGCCACGAATGGGCTGGCGCAGGTCACCGCGGCAGAGCAGACCGCCTCAGCTGACCGAGCCAAGGCAGTGGCGCTCATCGCCGCCGGGTACGGCATAGGCGCCGGGGTCATCGCCATCGTGCACAGCCTGGCGTCGCGAACGATCGGGTTCCGTGGCGTGTTCGTCGCGGCGCTGATCCCCTTGGCTCTGCTGCCCCTTCTCCGGCGCTGGATCGAGGAGCCTGACCGGTTCACCGTGGCGGCGGCCAGCTGTGAGCATCCGATCCCAGTGCTCGCTGCCGTGGCCCGACCGTTCCGGCGCCGCCTGGTGGTGATCGCGGTACTGGCCTTTGCCGTGTCAGTAATTACGGGACCAGCCAACAGCTTCGTCTTCCTCTTCGCGCAGAACTATCTCCACCAGCCAGGCATCGTCACGGCGGGCATGGTGGCGGGTGCCGGCGCCTCCGGGCTGGCCGGACTGCTGGCCGGACGGTGGCTGGCAGACCGGGTGGGCCGACGCCTTACCGGCGCAGCAGCCATGGTGGCGGTGGCCCTGCTCGCCAGCCTGGCCTACACGGGTTCCGCCCCGGCGCTGCTGGTGGGATACATCCTCGGCGTGTTCGCCAGCTCGGTCTTCGCCCCGGCGGCCGGGTCGCTGGTCAACGAGTTGTTTCCCACGTCAATCAGGGCGTCGGTGGCCGGCTGGTCGCTGGCGGCGGGCGTGCTGGGGGCGGTGACGGGCCTGGTCGCCTTTGGTGAAGTGGCCGACGTCGACCACCGCTTCGCAGTGGCCGGCTTGGTAACCTTCTTGCCTGCAGCGCTGCTTATGGTGCTGTTCTGGCTGATCCCCGAGACCCGTGGGCGTGAGCCGGAGGATCTCTGGCCCACTTCGTGACCGGGGTGCTCAGCGGGCAGGTCCGACCCCATGCCCGGGCAGCAGCAGCGGGAACAGCACAAGGGTCTGGAAGGCGGCAAACAGGGCCGGCAGCCAGTAAGCGGGCAGCTTGTAGATCGGGACATCGTAGGCAAGGGCGATCCAGGTGGCCGCCTGGGTAGTCACCACCCAGGTACGCAGCACGATGCTGGCTATCAGCGGGGTGGGGTTGCGGTGCTTGTTCGCGCCGGAGGGCACCCACGCCGCCGAGCGTCCGAGCAGGGTGTCGACCGCCGCCAGCAGATGCGCTACCGAGTAGATCATGATCAGGCGCAGCATCTGCGGGCGCCACCCCCGGATCATCGCCGGCATGGCCAGCATCCCGGTCATGGCCGGCAGGATCGGCAGGTAGTTGCCGGGTCCTATCTGGTAGGGATACGCCCAGAGCATGATCAGCGCAGGGGCGACCGAAGTCACCAGGACCAGGATGGACTGCAGGTAATACAAGCTGCAGGACAGGTAGCTGATCCGCTGGACCAGGCTCATCTTGCAGTTGCGGAAGACCTGCCAGATCACGTTCGTGCGGGTGGGAGGGTACACCAGGTCAAGGGAGGACTTGCACCAGCGGTACTGCTGGTTGACCGTGGCCCGGAAGGTATCCGGGCACAGGCCCTTGGCCAGGTTGAGCGGAACGTAGGCCACGCGGTAGCCCTGGGACATCACGGCTATCCCGGTGATCACGTCCTCGCCGCCGTCAATCCTCGTCCAGCCGCCGGCCGCCCGTAGCGCGGCGCGCCGGTAGGCGACATTGGTACCCACGCACAGCGCCGACCCGATGGTGTCGCGGTGCGGCTGGACCCAGGTGAAGAAACTGTCCTGGATGGCCCCTGCGTACCGGGCCATCCAGTTGACGGTGCGGCTCCGGCCGGTGTCGAAATACTGGGCGGTCTGGACGATGCCGACGGCAGGATCAGCGAAGTAGGGGATCACGTGGGCCAGAAACCCCGGCGTGGGAGCGAAGTCGGCGTCGAACACCACGATGTACTGTCCGCCGGAATTTTCCAGGGCGTAATTCAGGTTCCCGGCCTTCTTGAACTCGCCCCGGTTGGTCCGGGCGATGTAGATGAAGTGGTGCGCGCGCGCCAGCGCGGCGACCGCCGGGGCATGGCCGTCGTCAAGGACGTATACCCGCACCGTGCCGCGCCAGGCCAGGGCGGCGACGTGAGCGAAGGTGTTAGCCAGCACGTCAAGGTCCTCGCCGCACACCGGCAGGAATACGTCCACCCGTGCATGATCCTGGGAGGTTTCGCAGAACGTCCGGTCGTGAGCGCCGGGATCGACAGCGGGCCGGATCATCGTCAGGGCGACGGTGCAGGCCGACCAGGGCACCAGGACCAGCAGGCTCAGGGCGAGCGGCAGCCAGGCCCAGGACTTGCTGAACACCGCCCAGATCCCGTACAGCGAGCCGGCCGAGCAGGCAAACACGAAGATGGCCGCCGCCCGCCGGCGCTGCCGCGTAAAGCAATCGAATTGCTCGTCCTCATGGGGCGCGCGGGGCAGGTGGCTGGCGTGCCCAGGACCGTAGTCATCACGCACGGGTGCGAGCAGAGCCGTGTTGCCCATGTCCGCCCGTCCCCCTCCTGACAGCCTGCCAGCCCGCAGGGCTGCTAGGCCTCAGCGAGACCCTCGCTGTAAAAGAGCGGCCCGCCCGGCGGGCGATACATCCGACTCGCCTCGGGGCACCGAGTTCCGCTTCGTGGCATATGTCGAGTGCGCGTTCCCGGGCTCTGGCACAACCACAATCGCCGGCCGCCTATCCCGGACGGCCAGCGCCAGCGCAGCCACCCATCCGACGTACGTCCAGCCGAGGAGCACGGTGATGATGGCCACCGACGCGCGATCCGGCGCTGAGCGCAGATAAGCGATGATCACCGGCAGGAAGTAAAGCGGCAGCGTGACGGCGACGGCAGCCGCGACGGTGATCGCGAAGGCAAGCGACGTCGAGGTGCTGCCGCGCAAGAACCAGATGACCAGCCCGCCGATCGCGATGTCGGGCGCCAGCAGCCACAGCAGGGCCTTCCAGCCGAGCGTCGGCCGAGCCTGCGGAAGGCCCATCGGCAACGGTCGGCCGATGACGGCGCGCAACGGCTCGGTGTGAGCGGCGGACGGATCGGCGCGAGTCGGCGTCCTCGCTGCGGCGCTGCCGCGTCGCTGTTTCCTGAGCAGGGCCAGCACGCCACCAAGAGCCCCGGCCACGACCAGCATGCCTGAGGCCAGAACGACGATCGTCCCTTTCCTGCTGTCAAAGCCAGTCTCCAGGACGTAGAGGGGAGTGGACTGTACATTCACGCCAGCCATGACGGACGTCTCATTAAGCACGATCTTCGATCTACGGCCGTAGGTGGTAGCTATGATCAAGATCCGGGCCTGGCCCGGTGATCTGGCGGCGACTTGCCATCGCCACGTCGCCGATTGGCCGGGGCGGGCAATCGCCTGGCGCGTTGATGAAGACAGGGGCGTGCAGGCCAAGCCCCCGCTGCAGATACTCTGCACGCTCACGATGCCGCCTGTCGGAACGTCCTGCGGGGCCACGAACCGGCCGCGTGATTCCCGGGCGAATGCACTGCGCTCGGGACCCCTGCCAACGTCAGTGACCTTTACGTCGAAAGAGGTCGTCTGCTGAACCTGCAAGGTGGTGAGCTTGCTGTAGGTCAGCACACCGCGATCCAGGGCACGGTCGTCCTTGATCAGCCTCATCGTGGAGATCTGACGGCCCGAACCCGTGCCGGGCGATGTCGCATGAGAAGCCGCGCCGCAGGCGGCGGCCAGCATGGCCGCGACGGCACCGGCCACCGTCCACGCGCCCACTCGAAGCCCGAACCGCGTCATGAATTTCACCTCGGCCACCTTGTCTCGCGGGGGCGGCGCGCCAAAGGATCTCCCCGCAGAACAGAGCAGGCATCGCTGATCCAGATACACTCCAGATCCCCGGCGTTCGGGCCGGTCAGGCGAGCCGATGTGAGGAAGTTCGGAATACGGGGCGGTGGTAACGGACCTTTCAAGGGGACCTGACCGGGCGTCCCGAGGTCCTCGGGGGTGCCGTGCACCGCGCCAAAGGTGCGCGTCGGCTACGGAGACTCCAGTGCGGCTGCGGATGGCGGCCGCGGTACTGGCGTGGGCCGCGTCCAGCGGAATGTCGGCGATCCGCAGCCGGTTCGGGAAGGCCCGCGCCGGGGAAGTCCGGTGCCCGTCGCGGTCAGCCCGGCTCCGCAAAAATCCGTCATCTGACCGATGTCTTGGCCCGCAACTTGCAGCAAGATTTGTTCCGCAACCGGCGCTACCCAGCGTCACCAGCAAGATCCCCCGCCCGGGCTGGCCGCGCAGGGTGACCGACCTGCAC
>WNFJ01552599.1_pt5 | contig 34581 bp, 34 predicted proteins | sample 5400461 | NCBI WGS metagenome assembly WNFJ01 (sample SAMN13153349, study PRJNA577476) | soil metagenome | isolation source: 115 cm saprolite on Douglas fir-dominated hillslope | place: USA:California | collected 2013-09-17
CCCCGCCGCGATGAGGCCGGCGGTCCGCCGCGCGGGGCCCATCACAAGATCACGTCGCGCTCTTCTTCCGCCGAGCGATACACCGCCTCCAGCACCTGGTGCAAGGCCAGCTGGTCGCGCGGGGGCGGGGCGTTCACCTCGCCCCGGACGACGGCGAGGAAGTACATCCATTCGGCGCGGTAGGACTGCGCGAACGGCGTTTCGCGCCCGCTCGCGCCCCGGGGTGTGACGTCCGTGATGGTGCCGTGGACGTCGCGGAACACCCGCAGCGGCTGCACGGTGGCCGACCCCTTCGTCCCAACCAGGTCGAACCAGAACCGTTCTGCCTCCCCCATATGCCGCCAGCTGACGTCGATCGAGAGGGACACGCCGTTCCCGCACACGACGAGCGCGGTGGCCATGTCCTCGACACCGTCCTTGGCGTGGGCGGTAACGTGTGCGGCGACTCGCTTGGGCGCGGGCCACGCGGCGAGCCATAGCCCCAGGTCGAGCAGCTGCAGCCCCAGGTCGAGGAACGCGCCGCCCCCCGCCTCCTGGTGCCGCAACCGCCAGGCGACGAGCTGCCGGCTGGGCTGGAAGGTGTGCCAGCCGCAGCGGATGGCCTGCAGCACGCCGAGCTCGCCGCTCGCCAGAAACCCTCGGACCGCCTGGACATCCGCGCGGAAGCGGTGGTTCATCCCGACCATGACGCGCTTGCCGTAGCGCTCGCTCGCCTGGAGCACCCGCTCCACTCCGGCGCGGGTGAGGGCGAGGGGTCGCTCGCACAGCACGTGCGCGCCGGCGGCCAGCGCCGACACCGCGTGGATCTCGTGGAGGTGGTTTGGGGTGCACACGACCACGACATCCGGCTTGGTGTATTTCAACACCTCCTCGATGTCGTCGAAGGTCTCCTTGACCTCGAACCGGGTAGCGAGCGCCTGCGCCTTGCTGAGATCGTTATCGCAGATCGCCGCCACCGTGACGCCGGGGAGTCGGCGGAGTGCCGGCAAGTGCGCCACCTGCGCGATGGCCCCCGCCCCAAGCACGGCCACCCGCACCGGATCGCTCATGGCCCCCGCGCGCCGGCCCAGCGATACATCAGCCCGACCCGCAGGCTCGCCGTCGAGAGGCCGCTCGACAGCACGCCGCGCCCGTCCAGGGTGACGCGCCAGCGTCGCGCGCCGATCTCCGTCCCGATCGTGCCGTTCAACCCCGCGGTGATCTCGTTCAGCGCGTCCTGGACGAAGGTGCCGTTGATGGCCGCGCCGCTGCCGTGACGAATGTGGGCGCCCAGCCCCACGCCCAGATACACCGTCACGGCGTGTCCCTGCGGCAGCACATACTGCAGATCCACGTCGCCGGTGACGTCACTCCACGCCAGGCGGCCTAGGCTGATCGTATCGTCATGGGTGGGGTCGATCACGACGCTCTTGAGCCGCTGTTCGAAGCGCGCGATCGCTGTGGAGCTGAACGCGGCCTTGAAGTAGGAGATGCCGAGCAGCACGCGCACATGCGGCGCGATGAAGCCGTAGTCGAGCCGCGCCCCGCCCGTCAGCACGCCGCGGATGTTGCTGCCGCCGAGCGGGCCCAAGTCGAACTGCAGCGCGCTCGGGCGCAGGTTCTCGTAGGAGAACTGTTCCAGGATCGTCTGGGCTGCGAGCGGCCGCGCTGCGCCGGTGAGGGCGGCGCTCATCACGAGAGCCCTCGTCGCCGTCCTAATACAGGCGCGCAACGCTCGTCCCCGGAAAATAGGTGGCGACAATCGACTGGTAGTCCTGGCCCGCGCGGGCGCGGCCCACGGCACCCCATTGGCAGAACCCCACGCCGTGCCCCCACCCCGTCCCCGTGGCGACCACCCGACTCACCTGGCCGGCGTCCTTCGTGACGCGGAGCTGGAACGTCGCGCTCCCGAGCAGCTGATCGGGCTGCGGGCGCAGCACGCCCCGCACGTCTGCCTCCGGGATCCGCACGTCGCCGTGCTGGAACACGATGTGGAGCTCGCCCACCCGACCGGACGGTGTGGTCCGGGTCACCTCGAGGTCGGTGACGCGCGGCAATCCTTCGCCGCCCGCACCCGCCCGGTGCGGGAGCGTCCGCGACAATATAGCGCGCAGCTTCGCGCCGTCCCATTCCTCGCGCCAGCGAAACCGCGGGGAGAGCTCGCAGTAGTAATGCCCGCCGCCGGAGGCGTCCGAGACCGACTGCAGGTAGGGCCGTGGCGGCGCGGTCGCGAACACCTCCTCGACGCTCGCGGTGCTGTGGCCGCAGGTCGAGTGGAAGTAGGCGTCGATGATCTCGCCGTGATAGCGGAGCACCTCGCCCCGCGTCGCCCGCACGGCCTCCCACACGTCGGGCGTTTCCGCCGCGACCCCCGCGTAGACCTGGTCACGGACGTCGGTCCACGCATCGAATCCCTGCGGTTCCCAGCGACCGCGATTGTGGAGCGCGAAGCTGCGGGACACGACCGCCTGCGCCAGCATCGCCTGGCGTTCGTCGGGGCGGCGCGGGCCCAGCTCCCCGCCGATCACGCCGGCCAAGTAGCTCTCGACCGGCACGCGGTTAATCACGGTAAGCCCGGCGGGATCGCGGATCACGTTGACGCGGCCGCGGTAGCGCCGGCCGTCCGCCGCGGCGAAGCGACCTTCGGTGACGTTGACCCCGGAGATCCCGAAGTGGCGCTCGCCGCGGCTACCGTCCGACTTCACGAGGCGGAGGCCGGGCGTGTCGACGACCACGGTCCAGCTCGTCCCCGCCGGGATCGAGCCGACGGGCTCGCCGTTGCCGTCGTCGGTGACGAACAACTCACCGTCGCCGCCCAGGGTGACGCTGGATGCGCCCACGGCGAGCCCCGCGCGGAGCTCGGGTTCGCTGCCCGGGGTGAGGGGCTGGGGCCGGGCGCAGCCGGCCAGCGCGAGGAGGCTAGCGAGCGCCCGCTTCGTCCAGCGCCGCGTCGAGATGTGCGATGGTGGTATCGATGTCGGCATCCGTATGCGCGCTCGAGACGAAGCCCGCCTCGAATGCCGAGGGGGCGAGGAACACGCCGCGCCCGAGCGCGGCCCGGTGCCAGCGCGCGAACAGCGCGGTGTCGGCGGCCTGCGCCTCGGTGAAGTTCCTGACGGGGCCGGGCGCAAAATAGACGCCCCACATTGAGCCCGCATAGCCCAGCGTGATGGGGACCCCGCGTCGGCGGGCGGCGTTCCCTATACCCGTCACGAGCCGCGCGGTTCGGGCCTCGAGCACCTCGTAGAAGCTCGGCCGCTCCGTTTCGCGCAGGGTCGCGAGCCCGGCCGCCATGGTGACCGGATTGCCTGACAGGGTGCCCGCCTGGTAGACCGGGCCGCAGGGGGCGACGCGCCGCATCAGGTCGGCCCGCCCGCCGTAGGCGCCGACGGGCAGGCCGCCGCCCACGATCTTGCCGAGGGTGGTCAAGTCGGGGCGGACCCCGAGCCGCGCCTGCGCCCCGCCCGGCGCCACCCGGAACCCCGTCATCACCTCATCGAAGATCAGCAGCGCGCCGTGACGGTCACACAGGGCGCGCAGCGCCGCGGGGAACCCCGGCTCCGGGGCAATGAAGCCGGCGTTGCCGACGTAGGGCTCGACGATGATCGCGGCGATCTCGTCGCCGCGGCGGGCGAACACCTGGGCAACGGCGGCCTCGTCGTTGAACGGCACGCTGAGGGTGAGGGCGGCGAGCGCGGGGGGGACGCCGGGGCTATCCGGGAGTCCGAGGGTCACTACACCGCTGCCCGCCTTGACGAGAAAGCCGTCGGCGTGACCATGGTAGCAGCCGTCGAACTTGAGGATCACGTTGCGTTGGGTCGCGGCGCGCGCGAGGCGGACCGCCGCCATCGTCGCCTCGGTCCCCGAGTTCACGAAGCGCACCATCTCGACGGCCGGCATGCGGCGGCGCACCAGCTCGGCGAGCGCGAGCTCGGCCTCGCACGGCGTACCGTAGCTCCACCCCCGCTCGGCCGCCTCGCGGATCGCCGCGAGCACGGCGGGATGCGCGTGGCCGAGGATCAGCGGGCCCCAAGCGCAGACGTAGTCGAGATAGTCGCGGCCGTCGACGTCGGTCAGGCGGGCGCCTGCCGCGCGGGCCACGAAGAAGGGCGTTCCGCCCACTGCCCGGAACGCCCGCACCGGCGAATTCACTCCGCCCGGGAGCAGCGCCGTCGCCCGACGGAACAGCTCCTCCGAGCGGGTCACGCCAGAGCGACCGCCCGGAAATCGTAGTCCTCGCTCCCCGCCAGTTGCGCCCGCACGAACTGCCCCGGCGCAGCCCAGCCGCCGCGCTCGACGTAGGTAAGGCCATCGACGTCGTCCGCCTGCCAGCACACCCGTCCGACGTGCGTGGCGCCCGCCGGCGCGGCGGTGGGGTCCGCCACGCTGTCGACCAGCACCACCACTTCGCGGCCCACGAAGCGCGCCAGGCGCTCGGCGGAGATCGCCCGCTGCACCTCGAGGAGTTCCTCCAGCCGCTCGCGCTTCACCGCGTCGGGAACGTCGTCGGGGTACTGATGGGCACGGGTGCCCTCCTGCGCGGAGTAGGCGAAGGCGCCCACGCGGTCGAACTGCGCCTCTTCGAGAAAAGCCACGAGGGCCCGGAAATCCGCCTCGGTCTCGCCGGGGAATCCCACGAGGCAGGTGGTGCGGAGCGCGAGATCGGGGACCGCGCCGCGCAGCCACGCGACCTTGTGCCGGAGGCTTGCGAGCCGCTCGGGGCGGCGCATCCGCTCGAGCACGCGGTCCGACGCGTGTTGGATCGGCATATCGAGATAGGGGACGATGCGCGGCTCGCGGGCCACGAGGTCGACCAGGCGTTCGGTCAAGCCCGCCGAATAGACGTACAGCAGGCGGTACCACGGGACCGTGGTCTCGTGCAGCAGCGCCTCGAGCAGCTCGGGGAGCCGGGGTCCCGCAGGCCCCAGGTCGCGGCCGAAGTGGCCCAGGTCCTGGGCCACCAGATTGATCTCCTGCGCGCCGGCCGCTTCCAACGCCTGCGCCTCGCGCACCAAGCGCTGCAGGGGCTCGGAGCGGTGCCGGCCGCGCATCAGCGGGATCGCGCAAAAGGCGCAGCCGTGGTCGCACCCCTCGGAGATCTTCAGGTAGCGCACGTGGGGGGCGTCCCCGAGGAACTGCCGCACCCCGGGGTGCTGGGCGACCGGATCGGCGATCAGGCCGCGCGCGGCGAGTTCCGGCACCAGGCGTGGCAGATCCGCGAAGCCGAGAAACAGGTCAACCTCGGGGATCTCCGCCTGCAGCTCCTCCCGGTAGCGCTGCACCAAGCAGCCGACCGCGACGACCGCCTTGACGCCGCTGCGCTTGAGGTCGGCCGCGCCAAGGATGGCGTCGATCGATTCCCGCTTCGCGGCGTCGATGAAGCCGCAGGTGTTCACGAGGATCACATCGGCGGCCGCGAGCTCGGGGACCACCACGGCGCCGTGCCCGACCAGCTCGCCCACGAGCCGCTCCGCGTCGACGGTCGCCTTGTCGCAGCCGAGCGAGATCACGCCGAGCTTCATCCGCGGTAGTTCCCGAACTTGAGCTCGATCCCCCAATCTTGGGTGCGCATAAAGGCGATCACCTCCTGCAGCTCGTCTTTCGACGGGGCCTGCACCCGGATCTCAGCGCCCTGAATCGAGGCTTGTGCCTTCTTAAACTTGCGATCCTTGATCGCCTTGACGATGGCTCGTGCTTTTTCCGGAGCGATGCCCTGCGTGAGCTTGATCTCGCGCCGCACGGTGTCGCCTGCCGCGGGTGTCACGGGCCCGAGCTCGAGATTCTTCACCGGCACCCCGCGCTTGACGAGCTTGGATTGCAGCACGTCGAGGAGCGCCTTCATCTTGAAGTCATTATCGGCCACGAGGGTGAGCGTCGCCTGGGCGCGGTCGAAGGTGAGGGCGGCTTTCGAGCCTTTGAAGTCGTAGCGCTGGGCTACCTCTTTGGTAGCCTGGTGCACCGCGTTGTCGACTTCCTGGAGGTCGGCGCCGGTAGAGATGTCGAAAGATGCCAGGGATGCCATAGGGGCTGAATATATCGGCTGGCGCCCCGAGCGGAGGCGGCACCTCGCCCGCGGGAATCGTGGCCCGTCGCCCGCGCGAGCGGGCGCGGTCTAGAAGAGGAAGCTTTCGAGCGCCCGGGCGCGCGACACATGGCGCAGCCGCGCCAGCGCTTTCTCCTTGATCTGGCGCACGCGTTCCCGGGTGATGCCGAGCAGCGAGCCGATCTCCTCCAGCGTCATCGGCTCCTGGCCCTCGAGCCCGAAGTAGAGCCGCAGGATCTTCGCCTCGCGCTCCTTGAGCGTGGCCAGCACGCCCTCAATCGATTCGGTGAGGGCATGCTCGAAGATCTCGTCGTCGGGGCCGGGGTTCTGGGTATCGGGGAGGTAGTCGAGCAGCTTATTGTCCTCCCCCGGGGTGAGGGGGGCGTCGAGCGAGAGATGGGCTTGCGAGATGGACAGGGTCTTCGCGACCTCCTCCTCGGAGATGTCCATCCCTTCGGCGATCTCCTCGACCGTGGGCTCACGACCCAGCTCTTGGAGCAGGGCCGAGGAGCGCTTACCAATGCGGTGCAGCGTGCCGGCGCGGTTCAGCGGAACGCGCACGATGCGGGACTGCTCGGCCAGGGCCTGGAGGATCGCCTGGCGGATCCACCACACGGCGTACGAGATGAACTTGATCCCCTTGGTCTCGTCGAACTTGTGGGCCGCGCGGATCAGTCCCAGGTTGCCTTCGTTGATGAGGTCGGAGAGCGACACGCCCTGGTTCTGGTACTTCTTCGCGACCGAGACCACGAAGCGGAGGTTGGAGCGCACCAATTTGTCCAGGGCCTCCTCGTTCCCCTGTTTGATGCGCTGGGCGAGCGACACCTCTTCCTCGCGGGTGATCAGCGGGTATTGGCTGATCTCGCGCAGGTACTGGTCGAGCGACCCCTCGTCGAATGAGGCCCGTTTCGCGGTGTTCAGTTGCATGGCCCAGTCGCCCCCCTTAGGCGCCGACGACCCCGCTCGCCTCCCGCTCTCATCCCCCGAGCCGACGGCGGGACTCGGGCGGAGCCACCTCGACGTCGACCGGTTAGTGGACGATCGACCCGAGACGGTGCCAGCGAATACTGGTCAGCCAGGGAAGCGCGTCGTGCGCCTCCCGGTCGTAGCTGAAGTAGACCAGGAGCGGCCGTCCTTTGACCGCCATCTCGCGTCGACGTACCCCCAATACCGCGAGTCCGCCGAGTTGTCGCGATTATCCCCCAGCACGAAGTACTTGCCGCCCGGCACGCCGAGCGGGCCCCAGGTGTCGCGGGTGGGGCGGTAGCTCCGCGCGGCGACGGCGCCGCCGACGAGGTAGGGCCGCTGCCAGTTGAACTCCGGGTCGTACACGTCGTGCGTAGGATCGACCCGCTGGACGTAGGGCTCCCTGAGCGGCTCGCCGTTCACCCGGACCTCCCCGCCACGCATCTCCACGGTGTCCCCCGGGACGCCGATCACGCGTTTGACATAATTGAGCTCGGGGTTCTTGGGGAAGGCGAACACAATGACGTCGCCGCGGCGCGGCGATTCGAAGCCGGGCAGGCGGGCGTGGGTCCCGGGAATCTGCGCGCCGTAGACCACCTTGTTCACGAAGAGAAAGTCGCCGACGAGCAGGGTGCGCTCCATGCTGCCGCTGGGGATCTGGAACGCTTCGACGAGGAAGGTCTTGATGATGACGAACAGGATGAACGCCATGCCGACCGAGCGCAGCCAGTTATCAAACCAGCGCGACAGCCGCGACCGGCGTTTCTCGGGGGAGGCGTAGGGAAGCGGCGCGGGTTGCGCACCGCTACCCGACGGAGGGGCCCCCAAGTCATGCATGGCTTTTACTTTAGCCAAGGCGTCCACCAGGCGCAACGGTCACGGCCCAGCCGTGGGCGGCCCCCCACGCCCGGAGCCGCTCGCGAAACCGATCCGGCGGGTCGGCGTGACGCACCCGGGCGGTGAGGCAGGCGGCAGGGCCCTCGCGCGCGATGCGCACCCAGGCGACGGCGGCGTCGGCGAGCGCCGCGAGCGCCGCGCGGTCCGGCGGCGTGCCGCCGGTCGAGAGGACGATGACCCACGACTCGTGCTCCACGGCCCCCACGGTATGGGGTCCCCGTGCGAGCGACACAGCAGTTTTTCGATTGATAGGAGCATTTTTTCTACGTCGCGCCCGCGACCGCGGCCGACAGGGGCCGCGGCTCAGCCCTCGGTGTCGATCTGGGCTCGCTGCAGGCGCCCCGAGAAGTCGACGTAGACGACTTTGGTCTCGGAGTAGAAGTCATACACTGCCCAGCCGCCCTCGCGGTGCCCGTTGCCGGTCTGCTTGAGGCCGCCGAACGGCAGGTGCGCTTCCGCGCCGATGGTAGGGGCGTTGACGTAGGTAATCCCCGTCTCCAGGTGGGTCATCGCGCGGAACGCGGCGTTCACGTCCCGGGTGTACAACGCGCTCGACAGTCCATAACGCACGTCGTTGTTGACGCGAATTGCCTCATCCAGCGAGCCGACTTTGAGCACGGCCAGGACCGGTCCGAAGATCTCTTCCTGCTCGACGCGCACGCCGGGGCGCACGCCCTCGAGTACTGTGGGGCGGTAATACCAGCCGCGCTCGAGCCCGGGTCCCGTCGCGCGCGCGCCGCCGATCAGCACCCGCGCCCCCTCGTCGCGGCCCACGCCCACGTAGTACTCGACCTTGTTGCGGCCGTCCTCGTTGATCAGAGGTCCGACCTCGCTGCGCGGATCCAGGCCCGACCCCAGGCGCAGCCGGTCGGCTCGATCGCACACCATCTGGACGAAGCGATCGTACACCCCCTCGTGCACGATCAGCCGGCTAGTGGCGGTGCAGCGTTGCCCCGTGGTGCCAAAGGCGCCCCACAGCACGCCGTCGAGCGCCAAGTCCAGGTCGGCGTCGTCCATGACCACCATGGCGTTCTTGCCGCCCATCTCGAGCGACAGCCGCTTGTGCATTCGGCCGCACGTCTCGCCGATCAGCGCCCCGGTCTCCGTGGAGCCGGTGAACGAGATGACCGGCACGGCGGCGTGCGCCACCAGCGCAGGGCCGACTTCCGGGCCATAGCCGTGGACCAACTGAACGACCTCGGGCGGCAGGCCAGCGTCGAGCAGCAGCTCGACGAGGAGCGTCGCCGTGTGCGGCACGTCCTCGGCCGGTTTCAAGATGGCCGCGTTCCCGCATAACAGCGCCGGGAACAGCTTCCAGCTGGGGATGGCGAGCGGGAAGTTGAACGGCGTGATCAAGCCGGCGACGCCGATCGGTCGGCGATAGCTCATGGCCCATTTGTGTCGCAGCTCTGACGGCACGACGCGGCCGAACAAGCGACGGCCCTCGGTATGGGCATAGTAGGCGGTGTCGATGCCTTCCTGGACGTCGCCCCGGGTCTCGGCGAGCACCTTACCCATCTCGCGCGTCATGGCGCGAGCGATCTGCTCCTTGCGTTCGGTTAAGAGGTCGCCTGCGCGGGCCAGCACCTGCCCGCGGATCGGCGCCGGGGTCTCCGACCACTGTGCGAAGCCGCGTTGGGCGGACGCCACGGCGCGCGCGACATCCTCCGGTCCGGAGCGGGGGAAGCACCCGATCACGTCGTCCCAATCGGCGGGGTTGCGGTTCTCGAAGTAGGCGCCGGTGGCCGGGGCGACCCACTCGCCGGCGATGAAGTTCTTGAAGTTCTCAGGCACGGTGGCGCGCGCTCAGCGCGGGGGAACGGGGGCGCCGTGGCACAGCCAGGACGCCGCCGTTTTCGCATACCCCACGCGCGGCAGGACCTCCCGCGCCGCGAGCACGAGGCCCCAGATGATCAGCCCTTGCGACAGGAGGTGCGCAACGCCGAGCCGTCGCTTCCAGGAGGAGAGGCTGCTCCACGTCCCGGCGGCGATGACCGCGACCACGCCCAGCGAGTAAAAGAGCAGCTGCAGGCCGCAGCCGTGTGTGTAGGGCCACTGCGTCATGCCGATGCCGATCAGGAGGCCGAGCCCTACGCGCGCCCACGTGCCGAGCCGCCCACCTTCGGCCGCGCGGGCAGCGGCCCCCGCGGCCCCGGCTCCGCCGACCACCACGGCCGGCTTTCGCACGGTCGGCGCGGCGCCCGCCCCGAGCGCCGGCTCGGCGTCGGGCAGCTTCTGCAGCAGCCGATCGACTTCGGCCATCTCCTTGTCCCAGTCGCGCTCTTTGTCGGCTCCCGCCACTACGCCTCCCGGGCCAGGCCGTAGCGCTCGATCTTCTTGTATAGGTTCGAGCGCGGCATCTCCAATGTGCGCGCGGTCTCCGACACATTCCAGTCGTGCTCGTTCAGCTTCGCCAGGATGTAGGTTCGCTCGGCGACCTGCTTGAATTCCTCGAACGTGGTGGCCCGCAGCCACGGTGCCCCGGCGAGTTCGGCGGAGCCCGCGCCCCGTCCGCCGTCCCCCGCCCCGAGGCCCGCAATGCGGAGCACGTCGGCGTTCGTCACCATGGGTCCGGGGGCGAGGATGAGGAGCCGCTCGACCGCATTACGCAGCTCCCGGATATTGCCCGGCCAATCGTGTGCCGCGAGCTGTTGTAGCGCCGTCTCCGCGAACCCTTTGGGCGGCAGCCCGCCGTGGCGGAGCTGCTCCGCGAAGTGGGCGACCAGCTGGGGGATATCGCCGCGCCGAGCGCGAAGCGGCGGCACCTCAATCGGGACCACGTTCAGCCGGTACAGGAGGTCCTCGCGGAACCGGCCGGCGACAATCTCGGCGGCGAGGTCCTTGTTGGTGGCGGCCACGACGCGGACATCCACGGCGACCGGCTTGCCCGCCCCCACGCGCGACACCACGTGCTCCTCGAGCGCGCGCAGCACCTTGGCCTGCGCCGCCAGGCTCATGTCGCCGACCTCGTCCAAGAACAGCGTCCCGCCGTCAGCGAGCTCGAACTTCCCGGCGCGGTCGGCGAAGGCGCCGGTGAAGCTGCCCTTCAGGTGCCCGAACAGCTCGCTTTCGATCAGCTCGCTCGGGATAGCAGCGCAGTTCACCTCAACGAACGGCCCCGTCGCGCGGGGCGACAGCGCGTGCAGCGCGCGCGCCACGAGCTCCTTACCTGTGCCATTTTCGCCCGTGATGAGGACCCGCGCCGCCGTGGGCGCCACGCGCTCGATCCGCTCGATGACCTGGCGGATGGCCTTGCTCGACCCGACGATCTCATACTGCGCGTGCACCTCGGCCTTGAGCCGCACGTTCTCGCTCGCCAGATCGACGTGTTGCATCGCGTTCCGCAGCGTCAGCAGGATGCGGTCGGTGTCGAGCGGTTTTTCGAGGAAGTCGTACGCGCCGAGCTGCGTGGCCTCGACGGCGGTCTGGATTGTACCGTGGCCCGAGATCATGACGACCTGGGCGTGCGGGTCGAGGGCCCGCACTTGGCGCAGCGTCTCGAGCCCATCCATGCCCTGCATCTTGACGTCCAGGAACACGAGGTGCGGCCGGAACTCGGGATAGACCCGTAGCGCCTCGGCGCCCGAGGCGCAGGCCTGGACGTCGATCTCCTCGTACTCGAGCAGCTGCGTCAGGGCTTCGCGAATCCCTTTTTCGTCGTCCACGACCAGCACGCGGCGGTTCACGGTTTCCTCCGCTTCACGCGGTACAGCACGAGGCCCGTGGGATGCACCGCAAGATCGACGACATCCGCGAAGGCGGGCGGCACCCGGAGCGGCACGGCGCCGCTCGAGTCGGCGCCCGCCACGCGCTGCGCCAGCTGCTTGACGAGGGGGGGTGGGAAGGGGAAGCCGCGCAGCGACAGTTCCACCACCGTGAAGCGCGCGATCCCCGGGCGCGCCATCGCGAGCGGCCCCGCGATCCGCAGGGGCTCCCTGGGGTTCAGCATCCCGGCGAGCGGCCCGAGCGCCTCCGGCGGGATGACGCGCGTATCGAGCCGGCAGTGGACCGCGATCGACCCGTCGAGCAGCTCGACCCGCAGCGAATCGAAGCTCTTGCGGACCGACCAGTCGATCCCGCTGCCGATCATGGCGGCGACCTCATTAGGCGAGAGCACCGCCGAGTCGGGCCCGCTCGGTCGCTTGAGGCGGTCGATCTTGGTCTGACTCGACGACAGCGCCTTGGGCGTGGGGGCCCCGACGGTATCCCCCACGGGGGGCAACTGGGTGGACCGGGTGCCGAACCAGTGCGCCGCGGCGCGCTGCAGCGGCGCCCGAAACCACCACGCCGCGAGCGCCCCCGCGAGGACGAGGACCAGGCACCCGAGCCGCAAGACGCCCTTAAGGCAGCCGTTCACTGTGTCTGACGTGGTACACCGCACCCCCCGATTGGAGCGTGCTCTGCATCACCCAGTGCCGCCTCGATGCCGGTGAAGGCCGCCGGGCGGGCATCGCGTGGCGCGCGCCCCAGCGTCACGTGAGGCCGAAACGCCCGCGCCTCGGTCGCAAACCCCAGCGGCGCGAATTCCCGTTCCACCTGGTGCTGCAGTAGCTCGAGAGCCGGATCCGGCGTGACCCCGACCCACACGACGCGCGGGCGGCGGAGGTCGGGAAACACGCCGAACCCACCCAACGCGAGAGGCAGGGCGCGGGCACCGGCCACGGCGCGCGTGAGCGCGGTGCGCACGTCCGGCTCGCGCTCTTCGGCGACCTCGCCCAAGAACTTGAGCGTGAGGTGGATGGCGTCGGCGCGGGCCCATGTCACGGGCCAGGCGCGCTCGCGCAGCGGGGCCGTCGCTTCCCAGAGGGCCTGCCGCAGCTGTGGCGGAAAGTTGAGCGCGACGAAGAGCCTCAACCGCGGTGCTGGCGGTCGGCCAGCAGGCTGCCACGGCGGTAGCCGCGCGGGTCAACCTCGACGGCGGCGAAGCCAAGGGCCGTGAGCCGCTCGGCGACCAGCGTCTGGCGCTCGCGCAGCCAGGAAATCCACGGCGGCTCAACCTCGATGCGGGCGTGGAAGCCGTGGTGGCGGACCCGCAAGTCGCCCATCACGCCCAGCTCGCGCAGGAACGCCTCCGCCTGTTCGATCTGCGCCAGGCGGTGCGGGGTGATCGCGATCCCGTAGGCCACGCGGCTCGACAGACAGGGGGCCGCGGGCGCGTCCCAGCTGGGAATGCCGAGCGCGCGGGCGGCCGCCCGGACCGCGGCCTTGGTCATGCCCGCCTCGGCGAGCGGGGAGCGCACCGCGGCCGCTCGCCCCGCCGCAGCTCCCGGCCGGTGCTCCGCGAGATCGTCGGCGTTGGTGCCGTCGCACAGGACGGCGAGTCCTCGCGCCGCCGCTTCGGACCCGAGCCGGCGCCACAGCGCGCGCTTGCAGAAGAAACAGCGGTTGGTGGGGTTCTCGCGATAGCGCGGGTCCTCGAGCTCATCGGTGGCGATCTCGACCACCGGGATGTCGAATTCGCGAGCCAGCGCGTGGGCTGTCTCCCACTGGGCGCGCGGGTAGGAGGCGCTGCGGCCGATGACGGCGAGCATGCGATCGCGGCCGAGCTCCTGGCGTAGCAGTACGGCGACGAGCGCGGAGTCCACGCCGCCCGAGTAGCCCAGCAACGCCGACGGGTAGGCGCGCAGCAGCTGGCGCAGGGCGACGAGGGGGGCCGACACGTCGGAATAGTAGCCAGTGCGACTGTCCCAATCAAAGGACACGTGCCGCGCGGTCGCCATCGCGCAGAGGGCGAGGAGGGCGTCGCGCTCCCCCTATCCCCGCACGAACCGGATAGCGGAGCCGGTGTCGCTGCGCTAAGTAAAAGGGGCGCTGTTTCGTAGGCTGGAAACCGAATGGACGGATGATGCGTTAGCAAAAACAGGCAAGTCATTACGTCTAGTAGGCGATCACCCCTCACCGGACTGCGATATGACAAGCAAGAGCGAGCTTGATGCGGTGGATCGCAAGATCCTGCGGCTGCTCGCGAGCGACGGGCGCGCCAGCTACCAAGCGACCGCCGACGAGGTGGGCCTATCCCGGCCGGCCGTCATGGAGCGGGTGAAGCGTCTGGAGGAGGCCGGCTACATCACCGGGTACGGGGCGCGGCTGGACCGGGCCAAGGCGGGATTCCCGGTGACGGCGTTCGTCGCGGTGCGCTACGCCAACTCCGACTACGCGGGCCAGGAGCCGCCGATGCGGGCTTTGGCGCTGCATCCGGGGGTGCTCGAGTGCCATCACGTCGCCGGCGAGGACTGCTACATCCTCAAAGTGGCGGCGCCCGATCTCGAGCGCCTGCAAGACGTGCTGCGCGACCTCCGCGGGTCTACGACGACGCCGATGAGCACGCGGACGACGATCGTGTTAGGGACCGTGTTCGAGAAGCCGGGCTTCGTCCCGGGGGAGCCGGATTGATGGCCGGGCTGCGTGGCAAGGCGCTCGCCGCCTATGTCGTGGTGTGCGTGGTGTGGGGCTCGACCTACCTGGCGATCCGGGTGGGGGTCGGCGTGCTACCGCCGTTCCTGTTCGCCGGCCTCCGCTTCCTGGTTGCGGGCGTGCTGGTGCTGGCACTCGCCCTGGCGTTGGGCGACCGGCTGCCGCGCCGCCCGCGCGACTGGGGTACCCAGGCGATTGTCGGCGTGCTACTGCTGGCTGGCGGGAACGCCTTCGTTGTATGGGCGGAGCAGTACACGCCGTCGGGGGTGGCCAGCATCTTCGTGGTGACGGTGGCGCTGTGGATGGCGTTCTTCGACGCGATCATCCCGGGCGGCGCCGGCGATCTCACGTGGCGCGTAGTGGCGGGGTTACTGCTGGGCTTCCTCGGCACCGCCCTGTTGGTCGGCGCCAGCCCGGCCGCGATCTTGCACGCCGATCTGCGCGGTCCCATCGCCCTGACGGCGGCGAGCGCCTCCTGGTCGCTGGGCTCCGTCTATGGCAAACGGCACCGCTCCGAGACGACGCCGTACATGGGGGCAGCACTGCAGATGATTGCAGGAGGGGTCGCGGTCACCCTGCTCGCGGCCGCGCTCGGGGAGGTTGGTCGCTGGCACTTCAGCGCGACGGGGGCCGCGGCGCTCGCCTACCTCGTGGTGTTTGGCTCGATCGTCGGCTACAGCGCGTATACCTACGCGCTGCACCACGCCTCGCCCACGATCGTCGGAACCTACGCCTATGTGAACCCGATCATCGCCGTGCTGCTCGGTTGGCTGATCCTCAGGGAGCCCGTGACCGCGCGCACCTTTGTGGCGATGGCGCTGATCCTCGGCGCGGTGGTGTGGATCCAGTTCTCACACAAATGGCCGGCGCGGCAGTTCGCTGGGGCGGATCGCGACTCGGTAACCCAGCGGGGCTCCGCGACCGAGGGCGCCACGCTCCGCCAGACCGCCTCCTGAGGAGGCCCGATGCTCCAGAGCGATCCGCTGCGCTGCGTGAATCTGGCGGAGAAGTTCCGGCTGTTTCGCGACCCCTGGAGCCCGAAGATCGTGGGCGAGGTGAACGACTGTTACGTCAAGCTTGTGAAACTCCAGGGCGAGTTCGTCTGGCACCGCCACGCCGTCGAGGACGAGCTCTTCCTCGTCGTGCAAGGCCGGTTGCTGCTGCGGTTGCGCGATCGCGACGTGTGGGTCGGGGCGGGCGAATTCGCGATCGTGGAGGAGACGCGCGTCCTGCTGCTCGAGCCCCAGACGACGTTGAACACGGGAGACGTCCGCAATGAGCGCACCGTCAGCAAGCTCGACTGGATCTAAACCTGCCGCGATTGCCCGACTCTGGCACGGGGCGGTCCCGGCCGCCAAGGGGGACGCCTACGAGGCGTACCTGCGTCGGACCGGCGTCGCCGACTGCCGCGCCACCGCCGGCAACCGCGGCGTGCAGGTGCTACGACGCACCGTCGGTGCCGAGACCCATTTCCTGTTCATATCGATGTGGGAGTCGCTCGAGGCGATCCGCGGCTTCGCTGGGGCCGAAGTCGAGCGGGCGCGCTACTACCCCGACGACGCCAGCTACCTCGTCGCGCTCGAGCCCACCGTCACGCACTACGACGTCGTGGTGCGCTAGGGGATGTCGTCGGGGACAGAGGACGGAAAGGGGGCCGGGAGGGACGGGCGCAGCGCGGGCTTACCCTCCTCGCTTGAGCGAAACGACCGCGTCGTGTTGTACGCCAGGTCGACGTCCGGCGTCGCGGCGAACTCGCCCAGGATATCCTCCCAGATCGCGTGCTCCGTGCCGCGGCGGCGCCGTGGCTCGATCAGATAGCGCAGGGTCAACCGCACCCCGTGCGGCACGACGCTGGTGTAGACGATGGGGGTGAGCTTGGTGTAGTTGATGAGATATTGGCGCGACGCGGTGAGCAGATCTTCCTCCGCCTGGGCCGTGAGGTGCTCGGCGTGCTTGAAAGCGATCCGCGTGAGGATGTCCTTCGCCTTCTTCCAATTGCTTTCGAAGGTCACGACGACCGGCACCTCGTTCCAGATGTACCGGAAGCCGCGGTCGTAATTTGCGCACGGCTCCGTGAAGATCTTGCCATTGGGAATGTGGATGATGCGGCCGCTCGACTGGTCTGCATCCACCCAGTTGCCGATCTCGTTCAGCGTGAACTGTTGCAGCCTGATGTCGATAACGTCGCCCTTGTGCCCGCCGAGCTCGACGCGGTCACCCGCCTCGAAGGGGCGCCGCCACATGATGAACACCCACCCCGCGAGGTTCGTGACCGGGTCCTTCAGGGCGATCGCGAGCCCTGCCGAAAGCAGCCCCAGGAAGGTGGCGAGTGTCTGGATGCCGACGAACCACGTCCGTCCGATCAGGATGACGCCGACCGCTAACGCCACATAATTGAGCGTCTTGCGCCAGCGGTAGCGGCTCCAGGGGTCGGTCACCCGGCGATACACCAGGGTGAGCACAATCCGGTCCAGGAGCCACAGTCCGAAGATGGTCAGCACGGTGCTGAGCAACTTCCCCTGGAACTCGGGGCTCATCCCCAGCCGGGTCTGGAGCCAGTCGATCATCGGGTGCGGGAGGTGAGAGAGCGGGGGACAAGGTAGGGGGCAGCCGGGCGGCGCGCCAGCTAAAGGCGTATTATTGGGGTGATGCGCCCGGTCTTCCCGACCGTCCCCGCCCTGGCCCTCGCGCTCCTCGCGGCCGGCTGCCACCACAAGGCCGGGGCGCCGATCAACCCGCAGGCCGAGATCGCTGTCACCGTCGAGAACCAGAACTTCTCCGACATGGACATCTTCATCAGGCGCCGAGGCGGGGAGCGGATCCGCATCGGGATGGTGCCGGGTTTGTCGTCCCACCTCTTCATGCTGCGGCCCGACCTAGTGGGGTATGCCGGGGAAGTGCAGTTCGAGGCGCACCCGATCGGCGGCCGGGCGAACCCCATCGGCGAGCCGATGCTGGTGCATCCGGGAGACGTGATCCATCTGACGATCACGCCGTCCTAGGTCGGGATGCCGCAGATTGGCTGGGAGGAGTTCGCCCAGGTCGACATCCGGGTCGGGCGCGTCGTCCAGGCGGACGATTTCCCCGAGGCGAGGAAGCCCGCCTACCGACTCCGCATCGACTTCGGTGAGCTCGGGATCAAATCATCGAGCGCGCAGCTCACGCGTCACTACGCCAAGACCGATCTGCCCGGGAAACTGGTGCTCGCGGTGGTGAACTTCCCACCGCGCCAGATCGCCCATTACTTCTCCGAGGTCCTGACGCTCGGCGTCGTGCTCGCCGAGGGCGACATCGTGCTGGTACACCCCGAGCGCGACGTGCCCCCGGGCAGCCGGATCGCCTAGCGCGGCGCGGCGGCCCCGGCGTCGGCACCGGTCCCGGCCCCCGCGGCGGCGCCCGCCCCCGCCCCGTACCGGGTCTCGATGTAGTCCTCGAGAATCTTCAAGAAGTCCGCGACGATCGTGTCGCCCTTAAGCGTCAGCTTGAGCCGGCCGTCCACGTACACGGGCGCCTTGGGCTCTTCGAAGGTGCCGGGGAGCGAGATGCCGATGTCGGCGTGCTTGGACTCGCCCGGCCCATTCACGACGCAGCCCATCACGGCCACCCGCAGCTCGGCCACGCGGGGATAGCGCTCGCGCCAGACCGGCATCTGGTCGCGCAGGTGGGTCTGGATCTGCTCCGCCATCTGCTGGAAGAAGGTCGACGTGGTCCGACCGCATCCTGGGCAAGCCGTCACCTGGGGGATGAAGCTCCGCAGCCCGAGCGACTGTAAGACCTGCTGCGCCACGCGCACTTCCTCGGTGCGATCGCCGCCAGGGCGCGGGGTGAGCGAAACCCGGATCGTGTCGCCGATCCCCTCGCCGAGGAGGATGGCCAGGCCGGCGGCGCTCGCGATGACGCCTTTGGTCCCCATGCCCGCCTCGGTGAGGCCGAGGTGGAGCGGATAGTCGGAGAGCCGCGCGAGCCGGCGGTACACGTCCACGAGATCCCGCACGCCTGACAGTTTCGCCGAGAGGATGATGCGCTCGTGGGGCAACCCGCACTGCTCCGCCAGCTCGGCCGACCGCATGGCACTCACGACCATCGCCTCGAGCATCACGTCGCGCGCGTCGAGCGGGCTGGGCCGGCGTGCGTTCTCGTCCATCAGCTCGGTGAGGAGCTGCTGATCCAGGCTGCCCCAGTTCACCCCGATGCGGACGGGTTTGTCATTCGCCAGGGCGATGGCGATGATGGTCCGGAAGTGCTCGTCGTGGCGCTTGGCGCCGACGTTGCCGGGGTTGATGCGATACTTGGCGAGCGTCGCAGCGCAGTGGGGGTACTTGGCGAGGAGCAGGTGGCCGTTGTAGTGGAAGTCCCCGATGATCGGGACGCCGACTTGGGCGACGATGGCCGGCACCGCGGCCGCCGCCGCCTCGTTGTTCACCGTGACCCGGACCAGCTCGCTCCCCGCCTCGTGGAGCGCGCGCACCTGCCCTACGGTCGCGTCCACGGCGGCCGTGTCGGTATTAGTCATGGACTGGACAACGACGGGGTGGGAGCCGCCCACCGGCACGCCGCCGACCGTCACGACGACGGCGTGTCGGCGCTGGTACGAAGTCATGGATTCAAATATAGGGTGGCGGGCGCCGCCCCGATGCGAAGCGCGACACGGCACCCAAGCGCTGCACCTCGCGGCCGCCGAACCGCCGCGGGGCCCGGTACCTTCGGTCCCCTCCGTGCCCGCCTAGAACAGCTTCGCGTTCATCACCACGGTGAGCAGCAGCGACGCCAGGACCAGCTTCCCGGCAAGTGGCGTGGCGTTGGGGTTCGAGCCAACAGCGGCGAAGCGCGCCCACAGCGAGTCCTTGGTGAAGAGCGGGTTGACCCCCGGGGCGACGGTACCGCGAATCGTGTCCGCCACGACCGACGTGTTGGCTACGCTCTTGGGGGTGACGGTCAGCGCCAGCGCGGCGGGGGCATAGGTCCCGGCCGAATCTGCGGCGAGGAACAACTGGAATCCTACGGTCCCGCTGCCAACCTGGTTCCGGAGCGTGTCCGTGCCGAAGACGATGATCGAGTCGACCAGCGAGCCACCGGCGCCGGGCAGCCGGATCCGTTGGAACTGGTTAAAGGTGAGGGTTGTTGCCGGCGGCACGGCGTAGGGCACCGTGTCCTTCCCCGTGCCCTTGATAAAGCTGTACAGGTCGACGTTGAAGATGGCGTGCCCGGGCCCGCAGCCGAGCACCAGTCCGGCGAGCGCCGCCACTCCCGCTACCCAGAGCCACTTCGCGCGCATCCTGCCTCCCTAGTAGATCGAGAGCGACGTCGCCATCGTGATGGCGCGCGCGTTCGAGAGCGAGTTCGTGTGCGTCCAGAACCCGACGTCCAGCCCGAGCGCCCCGAACCGCAGCCCACCCCCCCATCCGAACTCGATCCGCTTACGCTGGTCGCGGGCCACGCCGCCGCGCAGCGCGAACGTGCCGAGGCGCTGCTCCCCCCCCACGTGCACTTGCGTGCCCGTCCCCGTGTTCAAGATATCGGCGCCGAGGGTCGTCAGACCGACGGTGTAGGCGAGGTTGGCGATATAGGACACGGGGAGCTTGGTCTTGGTCGTCACGTGGTTGGCGACGGGCCGCGAGTACGCCGAATCACGATAGAAAGCGCTGTCCTGACGCGTGTCGGGCCACGTAATCGTGGCGCCGATATCGTTCACCCCCATACCGACCTCGATGGGCCCGGAGACCCAGGCCACCCCGATGTCGCCCCCGACGCCATGGCCGAGCGAATTCCCGGCCTTCGAGTACTGGGTAAAGGTCTGCCCCAGCGCTTTCACGGGCGTGGGACCAGTGAAAATCGAGTCCCCGGTCTTGAACCCTCCGGTGCCGTCCGTCGCGAAGTAGCCCACGCCGAGGTAGTAATGCAGCGCGCCGCCGACGTAGAAGCTGCCCGACGAGTCGCCCGCCAAACGCCCGGCGTAGCTCACGGTCGGCGCGAAGCCCCCTTGCACGATACCGTGAACCAGGGCGTTGTAGTTCGTGTTAGGCCGCGCCGGCTGCGAGTCCGCCAGGAACCCGAGGAGCGTGTCGCCGAGCTGCATCGTCACCTGGTCGTTCAGCCACCCCATCACCCCGACGCGAACCCCCTTGATGTCGAGACCAGGATCGAGGGGCCGGCTCGAGCCGCTGACGCCGAATTGATCCTGGGGGACGAGCTGGGCCAGCAGGCCCAAGTTCGCGCGGAGCGAGTCCTTCCCGATGCCGAAGACCACATCGTTCGTCGGCGTCGGCGCCTTCTTCACTTCCAAATAGAGCGGCGGAGTGAGAATCGTATTGAGCAGCACGACCGGGTTGAATTTGCCCACCGAGTCGGGATTGAAGGTCGGATCGTGAGACAAATTCGACAGCGGATGGTCGTGGAAGAACTGGATTAACCCGAGCGGGATCGGGATCGTGACCTTGGGTTCGCCGTGCCGGGAGGCGTTGCCCTGAACAGCGCGGTACGCCGGATTATAGCGAGTCAGCGAGCCCGAGCGGCCGAGGAGCAGGCCGCCCATGCCGACACGGCGCGCGTCGATGGTGAGCCACTGGGCCGGTGCCGGAACCGCATAACCGAGCAGCAGTGCCGCGAGTCCGAGCCCCACGACGGATGTGCGCACGGTGCTCCCTGAGAGGGGTGGCGGTCACAACAGTAATAAGGATCGTGGATTCCGCCATGCGCGGGCGTGAGCCGGGTCACGAACCCTCTGGGCTCGGCGCACCGGTGAGGGTGATCGTCACGGTGGTGCCCTGCCCCAGGGCGCTCGTGAGCGCGATGCTCCCGCCCCACCCTTCGACCAGGCGGCGGGCGATCGCCAGGCCGAGCCCCGAGCCGCTCGAGGTCGTGGAGAACGCCGGGTCGAAGACGCGCGGTAACGTCTCGGGCGGGATGCCGTGACCGTCGTCCTCCACCGCGAACCCGCCGCGCGCCCGCGGCGCGCGCGTTCTCGAGCAGGTTGACGAGTACCTCTTTCACTTCGTCCTTGCGGGCTCGCGCCGGGGGACCCGCCGCGCCGATGATCTCGAAGCGAGTCGCCGCCTCGGCACCGCCGAGCGCGTAGAGGCGCACCACCTCTCGGGCGGCGGCGAACAGATCGACAGGCTCAAGCGGCGCAGCTTGGGCGGCGGGCGAGGCGAACCGCGAGAAGGCACGCGCGATCGCGTCGAGTCGGTCGATCTCGGCGAGGATGCGCTCCGCCGTCTCGCGCAGCGCGGCGTCGAACGGACGGGCCCCCTGTTTCGCGCGCGCCCGCAGCAAGTGTTGGATGCCCAGCCGGATCGGGGTGAGGGGGTTCTTGATTTCGTGCGCCACCTGCCGTGCCATCTCGCCCCAGGCGAGGACCCGGGCCGCACGTGTGAGCGCCGTGGCGTCGTCCAACGCCACGACGCAGCCATCCGGCGCCGGGCCCAGGGAGGCGAGCTGCACCCGGATTTGCCGGCCACCGATGGCGAACTCGCGCTCCGCGATCCGGTCTCCCGGCGTGGCGAGGAAGGTGCCGACGGCGTCCCACACCGGGCGCCAGGCGGGCGCGGCTGCCTGCGGCAGTAGGTCTCCCGGCGCGAGCGCGGTGCCGAGCAGCTCTGCAGCCCGGGGATTGGCCATCGTCACGCGCAGCCCCTCATCCACCGCGATGACGCCGGTGGCGACGTTCGCCAGCACCTGTGCGGTGCGGGCGCGCGCCTCCTCCAGAGCCGCCTGGCTGCCTCGCACGTCGGCCGCCATGCGCTCGAACGCCGAGATCACGGGACCGAACTCGCGCGGCGCGCCCGGAGGGAAGGGCGGCGGCGCGGCGCCGGCCCCCACGGCGGCCGCCGCGTCGCGCAGCGCCGCCACCGGCCGGGCGAGGCCCCGGGCTGCGAGCCCCGCCAGGTACACGGCGGCCACGAGCCCCACCAGTGTGGCGGCGACGAGCAATAACGCGAGGTCCTCCTGCTGCTGGCGCACTCGTTCGTCGTCGAGCAGTTGTGCCACCGCAAGGACGGCCTGCAGCCGCGGCGCGCCGGCGAGGACCACACGATAGCCGATGCGGATCAGCCGGCCCGCGGTGCGCCCATCCGCGGTGAGCTCTAGTTCGTCCTCGAGCGCCAGGTGGACGAACGCAGGGGGCGCGAGGAACGGGTCCACGAGCCCCAGCTCGCCGAGCACCGGCGCGCTCGTGCCGCCGAGGACGCCGCCGCGATACAGCCAGAGATCGGCGTCAAGCCGGGTCCCGAGTTCGACGATCGACCGAGCGGCGTCGGCCGGCCGGCTGGCCACCAGGGTCCCAGCCGTCACCGCGGCGTCGCGCAGCGTCTGGCTGATGAGGAGATCGCCCGCGCGCCGCACTTCGTCGGCCAGTCGCGCGAAGCTCCACACGGCGAACAGCAGGAGCGGGAACACCACGAAGCCGGACAGGGCGGCGGCGAGGCGCACCCGGTAGCTGGTTCGCAGCGCCGTGAGCACGGGGGGCAGCCGCGGCCGCCACCCCTCCGTCACGACGAGGCTCAAGAGCCAGCATGCGGCGAGCAGCGCCGCGTCGATGCCGACGACGAGCGCGCCGCGGATGAGCAGGGCCCCGGGGTCGCGCAGGTCCACGCGAAGGTGCACGTGCCGCACGCCGTCGGGCAACTCGATGAGCCGTTCCCCGCGCGCCGACCACCCCGCGCGCGTCCAGCGCACTGTCGGGCCCGCACCCGTCGTGCCTGGCCCCGGCGGCGAGAGGGAGATCGCGTAGGGGGGTGCGACGCCGCCCTCGCCTTGCAGGAACCGTGCGACCCGGTCCGCCGGGATGAGCCGGGTGCGAGGCCCCACGCCCGCGGTCAGCACATCCCCCGAGGCCAGCGGCAGCACCAGCAGGTAGTGCACGCCGGGGATCCGCTCGAGCCGCTCGACCCGCGTCCCGCGACGAGTCTCGGGCGAGCGCACCAGCGCGGCCACGAGCGGTGCCGGTAGATCGACGCTGGCGAGGCGCACCTCAGCTTCCGGCTCTCCGGCCGCACTCCATAGCGCGACGCTCGCGGGATAGTTGGAGGCGGCGAGCGAGGACGCGCGCCACCAGGCGTACAGCTCACCAGCGGTGCGTGGCGGCGTGACTGGAGGTTCGCTCCCCAGCCGCTCCAGCAGCGCGACGGCCCGTGGATCGCTCACGCGTCCCAAGCCCTGCGCGTCCCACGTCGCCAACACGAGCCGCCCTTCGACCGCGGCGCCCCAGGTGATGAGCGCGGCGGCCGTGCCCGCGACGGTCGCGACTCCGAGTACGGCCCAGCGGCGCGGCGCGGGGACCAGGACGCCCACCAGCGCGGGGAGCCAGACGAAGGTGTACCACTCGGGCCACGCGCCATTGGGATCCCACAGCCACAGCCCGGCGAGGGCGGCGAGCACCGCCCACGCGCACGCCGCCGGGAGCGTCCATGGTACGCGAGCGGGCTCGGCGCCGCCCCGCACCAACGCCGCGGCGCCGAAGATGAGCGCCATCGCGGCAGTCGCGACCGCCGCTTCCCACGACATCCACAACCCGAAGCCAACGCCTCCCGCGGGGGGCGCGATGCCACGGCCGAGATAGCGTACCAGGTACGGCGCCGCCAGCACGAGCAGGCCGGCCGGGGCAATACTCCACCAGTGGCGGCCGAGACCGCGCCGCCACAGCACCGCCGCGGCGACGAGCAGCACGACACCGAGCACGGTGAGCGAGCCAGCGGAGGCGCTGAAAGGGCCGAGCAGCGGGCGGGAGAAGGCGGTGGGGGAAAAGAGGCCGGCGAGTTGGAGCGCGGGGCCGAGCGGCGCTCGCGCTACGCACCAGGCGGCGGCCAGCACCGCGAGCCAGCGCCAGCGGCCGGCCGGGGCCGCGATGCCGAGGCAGAGCAGGGCGAGGGCGAGGGCGGCACCGGCGCGTCCAGCCGTGGCGCCGAGGGCGGCTCGCATCGCTTCCCCTGGTGTCGGCGGCACCGGCTGCACGCGCAGGAGCGTGTCGCCATTCATGACGAAGCTCACGGCGTCGGAGTCGTCGGGCGCGCCTCCGGGAGCGCGGAAACGCAGCGCGACGCCGTGGCTCCGTTCAAACTGGACGCTCACCGCACGGGCGCGGTCCGGGGCCGCAAGCGCGGCGTCGAGCAGCACGCTCCCGACCGCAACGCCGCGGTCCGGCGTCTGGCGCCGGGCCTCGAGCGACACGTAGAATGGGGTAATGACGGCACGTAACTCCGTCGTGTCCCGCCCGGCGGGAACGAACCGGTGTCGGCCGGCCCAAGCGACGGGATCACCCTCCGGCGCTAGGATCACGACGCCGCGCTCAACCTCCGAACTGGGGTTGCCCGAGGCGATCGCCTCGCGTAGTACGGCAAACCCCGCCGCCTGGGGCAGCAGCGCCGCGGCGCTGCCGCGGGCGGCGAGGCGCCGAGCCTCCGCCGCCGCGCCCGCCAGCGTGGTGGCAAGCTCCGTCCCCGCCGCGCTGACCCGCGCTTGGCGCAGGGTGGGCCAACAGCACTCGATGCGACGCATCTGGAGGACGCCCGCGATAAGCCCCGTGCCGAGCAGCAAGCACGAGAGCGCGGCGGCGATCGCCGCGATGCCCCGCGGCGGCCGCCGCACAGTCGCGACCCCCGCCCACAGCGCGGCGGCGCCCGCCGCCCAAGCCCAGCCCGGCGCCGGGCTGTGCAGCCACTCCCCCGCGCTCAGCGCTGCGACGCAACCGGCGAGCACGACGTGAGCCCGCCCCTGCACCTCAAGGCCCTCGTCCCCGACGAGGTGCGCTTCATTCTCGAGCGTGATGCCCGCCTCCTCGTGCCGGTAGGAACGTGCGAGCAGCATGGTCCTCATCTGCCGCTCGGCTGCGACACCATCATCGTGGAGCACCTGGCGGACGACCTCTCCGCCGCTTTCGAGATCCTGCGCGCGCCCACGATCGAATACGGGGTCAACACCGCTACCCGTCGTCCGTTCCCGGGCAACGCCGCCGTGCGCCGGAAGACGCTGCACCGGTGGATGAACGACCTGCTCGGCTCTTGGGAGCAGGCGGGCATCGATGCCTTCATTATCCTCACGGCGCATGGCACGGACCAGCACCAGGAGGCCCTGTCGACGCTGCGGACCCAGCGCGCACGCATCTTCACGGTGGACGTGTTCGCCCTCGACTTCACCGGCCACCTGGAGGACCCCGACGGCCCGATGCACGGCAGCGAGCTCGATACGTCCCTGCTGCTCCACCTCGCCCCAGAGCTCGTCCGAATGGAGCGCGCCCAAGATTTTGTGCTTTCGGACAAACAGCGCACCCGGTACCGTCGTACCCGGATCCAGCAGCTCCCGGCGCGCTCGCCCGGCTCGGTCGGTCAGCCCAGTCTGGCGACGCCCGAAAAAGGCGAGCGTCTCTATAAGATGATTTACGAGCGCATCGCGACGCGAGTGCTCGGGGCGCCGGTCTTGTGAGCACGCTCGTCCTCGCGCTCATCGCGCTACAGGGTCCGCTCGACGAAGGCAGCTTCGTCATCCGCGAGGATACGGCGCAGATCGCTCGCGAGGCGCTCCGCCTCAGCGCGACGCGCCTGGGGGCCGGGATGGGGTGGACCCTCGCCTCGACGGCCCGCTACGACCGCACCCGACCCGTGGTCGTGCTCGACCCGATCCTCGAGATCGGCCCCGATTCCGCCCCCGCGACCCTCGAGTACACGGTGGCCGACCCGCGCGAGCCGGTCCGCATTCTCGGCCAGCTCGCTCGCGGGCGCTTTGGCGTGCGTCTGCTCAGCAAGCGTCGCGAGCGGGCCCGCGAGTTTCTCGCTCCGACGCCCACCGTCATCCTCGATGACTCGGTGTTCGCGCTGTACTTGCCCGCCGCCTGGTGGGCCCGGCCGCAGCCCACGGCCCTGACGGGGATTTTTCCCCGAGCCGGGCGGCGGGAGGCGCTCGTGGTAGAGGACCTGGGCACGCAATCCACGACCTGGAACCGGCAGCCCGCCTCGCTGCGCCACGTCACGGTGACGGGAGGGGCGAGCCGGCTCGTCCACCTCTGGCTCGGGGCCGACGGCCGGCTCGTGAAGGTCGAGATCCCGTCGCGGCTGCTGACAGTCGAGCGGGCAGCCCCGAGCTGACCCTTCGTGCCGCGGCGGCGTTCCGGACGGCCCACGCGGCCGGATGGCGGTCGTTCACCGTCTGCCGGTAGGCCGGGTTGTGCGCGCGCGCTAGCGCGATCGCGTCGGCGAGGGAAAGGTTGGCGGGGAGGGGTTGCTGGGACACGGCGAGCGCTGGGCACACGGCGACCAGGACGGACGACAGCCTACACCTCATGAGGCTCCTCGGACCGGTCGTGGGGACCCTACCTCCTACGCGGAGGACCTGCCGCGGGTTTCGGGCCGGTGACCGACGACGCGGCGCGGACCGGCGGGCCCGACGGTCATGGCGTCGGGCGGCCTGGGGTACGCCGGTCCGGGTCAGCAGAACTTCCTCACCTCGAGCTTCTCGCAGAGCGTCGCGACGTGGTCCACGAACTACGCGCTCCAGGCGCAGTGGACGCTCAGCGGCGAGACGCTGATGCAACCGGGCCTCAAGCGAGCGCAGCTCCACGCGGCCGACGCCGATATCGCGGGGGCCGAGAACGCGTTGATCACGACGGTGACCACGCAGTACCTGACGGCGCTCCAAGCCCGCGACAACACCGGCGTCGCGCGGCGACAGCTCGACGTGAACGAGCAGGCGCTGAGGCTCGCGCAGGCGCGCTACGACGTGGGCCGCGCGTCGCTGATCGACGTGCGGCAAGCGCAGGTGGCGCGCGGCCAGGCGGAGGTAGCGCTGCTGCAGGCGGAGACGGCGATCCAAGTCGAAAAGCTGCGGCTGTTCCAGCAGGTGGGCGTGACGGCGCCGGTGGATCTCGCGACGGTACAGCTCACCGATACTTTTCCCGTTCAGGCCCCCTCGTGGCAGCTACCGCAGTTGCTCGCAACGGCCGCGCGACAGAACCCCGCGCTCCAGGCGTTGCGGCAGCGCGAGAGCGCGGCCGGCTGGGGCGTGCGGGCCGCGGCGTCGAGCTACGCTCCCGCCGTGGCCCTGTCGGCCGGCTGGTCGGGCTTCACACAAAAACTGGCGAATGTGACCCCGTCTCTCGCTGCGATCGACTTGAGCGCGGCCGCGAACGACTCCTCCTGCCGCTACGCCAACGCCTCCTGGCGCAACGCCGGGCAGCCGCCCCTCGACTGTTCGGTCTACGGGACGGCGGCGACCGCGCAGAAGCAAACGTTGCTGGCGCAGAACGGCGCCTATCCGTTCAGCTTCACGCCGCAGCCCTTCCAGGCGCGGCTGACGATCACGCTGCCCTTGTGGACCAACTTCCAGCAGCCCTTGCAAGTGTCGCAGGCCAAGGCGCAGCAGCAGGACCTCCAGGAATCGGTGCGGGCGCGTGCCCTGCAGATTCAGACCGACGTCAATCAGGCGTATCTCACGCTCACGGCGGCATACCGCACGATCGCCATTCAGGACACCAATCGCACGGCGGGGCGCGAGGCCCTGCAGCTCGCCACGGAGCGCTACCGCGTCGGCTCGGGCACGTTCGTCGACCTGCTGCAGGCCCAGGTGCAGGCGTTGCGGGCCGAGACCGATTACGTCAGCGCCGTGTACGACTATCACAAGGCAGTGGCCGCGCTAGAAGCCGCGGTCGGCCGGCCGCTGCGGTAACGAGCGGTAACGAGAGGATCGGACGGACATGTCCAAACGCAACAAGGTGCTGGTGAGCGCGGGCGCCGCGGCGTTGTTGGTCGCGATCGTGGTAATCAGCGCTGGCGCGCGGCGCGATCGCGGCCAGGAGGTGCGGTTCGAGAAGGCCAGTCGCCGCGACCTGGTCGCCGTTGTCACGGCCAGCGGCAAGATCCAGCCCAAGAAGAAGGTCGACATCAGCGCGGACATCACGGGTCGGATCACGAAGATCAGGGTGCGGGAGGGCGACGTCGTGACGCAGGGTCAGCTGCTGTTGCAGATCGACCCCACGGTGTATCAGGCCAACCTGCAGCAGGCGGAGGCCACGATGGCGTCGGCGGCGGCGGCCGCCGTGCAGGCGCAGGCCAACCGCGATCAAGCGGAGCGCGCCCTGCGGCGCACCAAGGAGCTCCGGAGCCAGAATCCCAATCTCGTCCCACCGGAGCAGCTCGAGCAGGCGCAGACGGCCTTCGACGTCGCCGCCGCCAACCTCACGGCGGCCGAGCACCAGGTCGATCAAGCGCGCGCGGGCGTGCGGTTTGCGCGCGACAACCTCCGGAAGACCACGCTCGTCGCGCCGATGTCCGGGCGCGTCACGCGGCTCCCCGTCGAGGAGGGCGAAGTCGCGGTCCCCAGCACGTTCTCGAAGGACATCGGCCTGCTGATGACGATCTCTGATCTGTCCGTGATCCAGGCCAAGGTCAAGGTCGACGAGACCGACGTCGTCCGCGTCCACCTGGGCGATTCGGTCGAGGTGTCGATCGACGCGTTTCCCGACACCACCTTCACGGGGCGCGTCACCAAGGTGTCGAACTCGAGCGTCCTGAACGCCGCGCAGACGGCGACCGGCCAGAACGACCGCGCGGTGGACTACGAGGTCGAGGTCACCTTGAACAAGCCGCCGATCGACACCCGCCCCGACCTCTCGGCCACCGCGCGGATCGTCACCGACACCCGCAAGCGGGCGCTCTCGATCCCGATCATCGCGCTCACGGTGCGCGAAAACAAAGCGCTGTCGACCGAAGTCCGCCCCGTCGACACGGCGGGCGCCCGCAAGAAGAAAGAGACAGAGGGAGTCTTCGTGGTGAGGGACGGCATCGCCACGTTCCGCGCGGCCAAGGTCGGCATCGCGGGGGACGAGTACTTCGAGGTCCTGAAGGGTCTCAAGGACGGCGAGACGATCGTGGCGGGGCCCTACCAGGCGATCCGTGATTTGAAGGACGGCGCCCGGGTGCGGCCGCTGAAGCAGGCCGCGGACACCGCGAAGAAGAAGGGGGCGGCGTGACCGAGCTCCAACCGTTCCGCACGGGGGACACTCCGCTTCCCGACATCGTCATCCTGACGCACAAGCTGGCGCGCGACTACGACATGGGTGGCGAAGTCGTGCGGGCGTTGCGCGGCGTGAGCCTCCAGATCCACAGGAACGAGTACGTGGCGGTCATGGGGCCCTCGGGATCCGGCAAGTCCACCTTCATGAACTTGATCGGCTGCCTCGACACGCCCACCGCGGGGGAGTACTGGCTCAACGGCCAGAAGGTGTCCGACCTACCCGACGACGAGCTCGCCCGCATCCGCAACAAGGAAATCGGGTTCGTGTTCCAAACGTTCAACCTGCTGCCCCGCGCGACGGCGCTGCACAACGTCGAGCTGCCGCTGATCTACGCTGGGCTCGCGGCCAAAGAGCGCCGGGCCCAAGCGGCGCGGGCGCTCGGGAGCGTCGGCCTGGGGGACCGCATGGACCACAAACCCAACGAGCTCTCGGGGGGCCAGCGTCAACGCGTGGCGATCGCCCGGGCCCTCGTGAACGCCCCGTCCATCCTGCTCGCCGACGAGCCGACCGGGAACCTCGACTCGGCGACGAGCGGGGAGATCATGCAGGTGTTCCGCGACCTGCACCGCCGGGGCCAAACGATCGTGATGGTGACGCACGAGCGTGACATCGCCGCCCACGCGGCCCGGGTCGTGACCCTGCACGACGGATTGATCGCGACCGACCAGCTCCAGGCGGCGTAATGCCGCTGCTCGAAGCGGTCCGCCTCGCCTTCCAGGTGCTTCGAGCGCAAAAGCTCAAAAGCAGCTTCTCGCTGATCGGCGTGTTCATCGGTGTCACGTTCCTCATCGCGGCGTGGTCGATCGTAAACGGGATGAACCGGTACATGACCGAGAAGTTCGCGGGCACGCTCATCGGGGTGAACACGTTCCATCTGCGCAGGCGGCCGGACGTCGCGGTCGACGTGCCCGATTCGTTGTGGCGGGTGTGGCGGCGGCGGCCCCGGGTGACGTTCGAGGACGCGACCGCGGTGGAGCGCGGCCTCACGCTGCCGGTGCTCACGTCGTGGTTTTCGGAGGATCGCGGCCCCGTCGAGTACGGCCGGAAGGTGGTGAAGGACGTCGACCTCCAGGGCGCGGGCGAGCGCTATCTCGAGATCAAGAACCTCAAGCTCGAAGCGGGGCGGTCCTTCACTCGGCAGGAAGTGCGAGTCGGGCTCCCGGTCGCCGTGATGGGGCACGACCTCGCGCAGAAGCTGTTCGAGACGCAAGACCCGATCGATCGGTCGGTGCGGATCCACGGCATCCCCTATCGGGTGATCGGCGTGGTGGAGCGCCAGGGCAACCTGTTTGGACTGTCGCTCGACAAGTTCGTCGTGGCGCCCGCCACCTCGGCGATCCAGCGGGAGGTGAATCCGCCGCGCGTCGTGGACGCGCTTATCGTGAAGGCGAACTCGATCCCCGAGATGAAGGAGGCGATGGATCAGACCGAGGCGATCATGCGCAGCCGGCGCCACCTGCGCCCGGCGCAGGAAGACAACTTTTCCCTGGAGACGGCGGACGCCGTGCTCAACTTCTGGGGCAAGATCAGCCTCATCCTGTATTACGTCGGCCCCGGGCTCGTGATGGTCGCCCTGATCGTGGGTGGGATCGTGATCATGAACATCATGCTGATGGCGGTGGCCGAGCGCACCCGCGAGATCGGGATCCGCAAGTCCCTGGGGGCGCGCCGGCAGGACATCTTGGGCCAGTTCCTCGCGGAATCGACCACGCTCGCCACGGTGGGCGCCGCCCTTGGGATCGTGACCGGGATCGCGCTCTCCTGGGTGTTGAACGCCGCGACCCCGTTGCCCGCGAGCGTGTCGCCCCCCTCGATCGTCCTGGGCGTCGTGCTCGGCATGGCGGTCGGCATCCTGGCCGGCGTCTACCCGGCGAGTCGTGCCGCCCGGCTCGATCCCATCGCCGCGCTGCGTCAGGAGTAGCGGATGACGCCCCTGCTCGAGGGGGTCGGCATCGCGCTCGAGTCGCTGCGGGCGCACAAGGTGCGCGCCCTGCTCACGATCCTCGGCGTAGCGATCGGCGTGATGGTCGTGATGGTGATCGGCGCGCTCATCAGTGGCTTCAACAAGGGGGTCTCCGACATGCTCGAGCAGTCGGGGCCCAAGACCTTCTACGTGGCGCGCTGGTGGAACGCGGGCATCACCGTCTCCGACGGCTCAGACGAGATGAGCCCGTGGCGGCGCAACCCGCGCATGCAAGTGGCCGAGGCGCGGCTCATCCAGACCCTGCCATCGGTGAGCTTCGTGGCCGTGGAGGAAGGCACGCCCGCCGACCTCCAATTCGAAGACCGCACCATGGGCTCCGTGAACATCCGCGGCCGCAGCGCCGCGTGGCCGAAGGTCGCAGGTGGGGATGTCGCGCCGGGGCGCTCGTTTACCGAGGTGGAGGACCAGGCGACGAATACGGTGGTCGTGATCAACCAGAAGCTCGAGGAAATGCTGTTCGGGCAGCGAGACCCCCTCGGTCAGCGGCTCAAGATCCAGGGCGTGCCGTTCACGGTCATCGGCGTCTACAATCCTCCGCCGCAATTGTTCGGCGAGGGTAACAACCCGGAAGCCATCATCCCCCATGAGACGATGGTGAAGTACCTCGACTACTGGCGCGGGTGGATGGACTTCTTAGTCGGGCCCACCGAGGAGGCGAGCACGGAGCAGGCCATGGAAGACGTCACCATGGCGCTGCGGATGCACCGCGGCCTGCGGCCGGGCCAGCGGGACAATTTCGCCGTCGTGAGCCAGGACCGGTTCCTCGAGAGCTTCAACAAGACCACGCTGCTGTTCCGCATCGTGATGTTTGCGTTGTCGAGCGTGGGCCTCATGGTCGGTGGGGTCGGCGTGGTCGCGATCATGATGATCTCGGTCACCGAACGGACCCGCGAGATTGGGGTGCGCAAGGCGCTGGGGGCGACGCGCCACGAGATCCTCTGGCAATTCTTGGTGGAGGCGGCGACCCTCACGCTCGTGGGGGGAGCGGCCGGCATGCTGGTGGGTGGTGTGGTCGCGTTCGCGATCGCCCACCTCACGCCGATCCCCGCCCACGTGCCGTTCGGGTCGGTAGTCGCGGCGCTGGCGGCCGCGGCGCTCACTGGGATCGTGTTCGGCCTCTATCCCGCGAACAAAGCCGCCAGACTGGATCCCGTCGAGGCATTGCGCTACGAATAACTGGAGATCGCGGTGTGCGCGCCATCGGCGCAGCGCCGCGACTGCGCCACCGCCGCATCCGCAGGCCGCCTCCCGCGCTTAAGTTTCTGGCCGATGCAACTGTCCGAAGCCGTCTTCCAAGCCCTGCAGGCGGCGTGGAGCCATAAGCTCCGCTCGTTCTTCACGCTCCTCGGCATCATCGTCTCCGTGGCGTTCCTCGTGGCGGTCGTGGCCATCATCCAGGGAATGAACGCCTACGTCCGCGAGCGGATCGGCGGCGCGATCGTCGGGGTCAACGCCTTTCAGGTCCGGCGCACGCCTATCGCCGTCGGCTTGATCGACGACGAGGCTTGGCGCGCCATCCAGCGCCGGCCAATCATCGCCCCCGAGGACGTGCCCTATGTGCAGCGCGCGCTCCCCGACGCGCGGGCGATTGCGCTGCAGTCAGGCTGGCCCACGCCGCAGGCGGACGTGGTGTGGCGCGACAAGACCATCGGCGACGTGTTCGTCTTTGGGGTGACCGCCCCGTTTCAGGTCGTGCAGGACTACGAGTTCGCGGCGGGCGACCCGCTGGCCGACCTCGACGTGCGCGAGCGCCGCCCCGTGGTCGAGCTAGGTTACGATGTGGCCGACAAGTTGTTCGACGTCCCAGGCCAAGCCGTGGGCCAGAAGGTGCGGATCCTCGGTCAGCAGTACCTGGTGAAAGGGGTCGTCGCCAAGAAAGGCAACGTCCTCGGGCAGTCGTGGGACGGTTTCGTGATGATGCCGTTGACGACCTTCGAGGCGCTGTACGGCCGTCGCAAGACCACCGTGATCTCGGTGAAGATGCCCGAAGCACGCCTGGTCTCGGAGGGCATGCAGCGCGCCGAAGAGGCCATGCGGATCGCGCACCGGCTCCGGCCCGGGCAGCCCGACGACTTTGCCGTGGATACGGCCGACGCGCTGGTGAGTTTCTGGCAGCGCCTGACGGGCGTCTTGTTCACCGTGATCCCGACGGTCGTGATCATCGGGATCGTCGTTGGCGGCATCGTCATCATGAACATCATGCTGATGAGCGTGAACGAGCGCACCCGCGAAATCGGGATCCGCAAGTCCTTGGGCGCGCGGCGCCGCGACATCCTCTGGCAATTCCTCGCCGAGGCTGTCACGCTGGCGCTCTTGGGCGGTCTATTCGGCCTCCTCGCGGGCACGCTGCTCGCCGGGGTCGTGACGCTCGTTTCCCCTCTGCCGGCGCGGGTGACGCTGCTTCCGGTGGCGGCCGCCCTCGGGCTGGGCGCCACGGCCGGAATCGTGTTCGGCGTGTATCCCGCCGCGCGCGCGGCGCGGCTGGATCCCGTGGTCGCGCTGAGGTTCGAGTGAGGCTCCACGCGCTCACCGAAGGTTGGGCGATCGCGCTCGAGCAGCTGCGCGCCAACAAGCTGCGGTCGGGGCTCACGATCCTCGGAGTCGTGATCGGCGTCGCGACCGTCATGGCGATGGCGTCGATCGTCCAAGGCATCCGCGACCAGATCATCAACACCATCGAGGTCGCGGGGCCGACGACGTTCTACATCATGCGCGTGTGGAGTACCACGCCCCTCAACCCGGACGCCCTCCCCAAGGAGATCCGCATCCGGCCCGTCCTGAAGCCCGCGGAGGCCGACGCCATCGCCCACCTGCCCGACATCCGCTATGGTGGAATGTGGGTGCAGCTGTTCCAGAAGCTCGAGCATGAGGGTGCCACCACCCAGATCGTGACGATCTTCGGAGCGGACGACCACTATATGGAGATCCAGGGCGGCAGTCTCCCCGACGGTCGCCTCTTCACCACGGCCGAGCTGCGCACCGGCACACCCGTCGTCGTGCTCGAGCATAAGTTCGCGGACAAGCTATTCGGCCGGGTTGATCCCCTCGGTCGCTTGCTCCGCATTTCGGGCAAACCGTTCCGGGTGATCGGGATCTACCAAAACCCGGAGAACATCTTTCAACCGCCGTCACAGGAGATCGCCGCGATCATCCCGTTCGAGGCCGCGCGCCGGTTCTTTCGCTACGACGAGACGAACGCGCTGTGGATCGTGGTCAAGCCCAAGGCCGGGGTCGCGGTGTCGCGGGCGATGGACGAGGCCGTAGTGCAGTTGCGGCGCATGCGGGGACTCCGCGCCGGGG